>MDTD01185741.1_pt1 | contig 10291 bp, 10 predicted proteins | sample 811221 | NCBI WGS metagenome assembly MDTD01 (sample SAMN05326646, study PRJNA326480) | marine metagenome | isolation source: seawater | place: Pacific Ocean: South West | collected 2011
CAATCTTAACATAGTCTTTATAGTTTTCTGATTTAACTGTCATAAATTATTATATTAATTGAGGAAGTTATTAACATGAGTAATACAAAGACAGTTATTAAAATACTGGGAGTTTTTCTTTGCTTGTATCTTTTTTTAGTTGGTATTGGTGGGCTATCTTCTGGAATAAAAGGCCTTGGGGGTGATTTTGCAAAAACAGTTTTAAGTGCAACCAGCAACCCTTTTACAGCTCTTTTTATAGGTATACTATGTACTACATTATTTCAGAGCTCATCTACAACGACATCACTTATTGTTACTATGGCGAGTACAGGGGCCTTATCAATTGGGGGAGCTGTTCCTATGATTATGGGAGCAAATATCGGTACAACTGTAACCAATACAATTGTATCTATAGGCTACATAGGTAAGGGTAATGAATTTAGAAGAGCATTTGCTGCCTCGACCGTACACGATTTTTTTAATATTATGTCAGTTATGATCTTGTTTCCATTAGAAGTCATGTTTGGATTTCTTGAGAAACTAGCAATGGGCCTAGGGACAATGCTATTTGGAGTCTTATCAACAGATCAGGCGTTTAAGAGCCCAATAAAGAAAGCTGTTAAGTGGGGTTCCAAGCAGGTAGAGCAACTCAGTTTTGATAATGATATTATATATATATTTATCAGTGTCCTTATTACCTTCTTAATGCTATATAGTATTGTAAAATTACTAAGGAGTCTTGTTTTAGAAAAAGTTGAAGCATTTTTTGATACATATTTATTTAGAAATGCAATTACGGCCATGATATTTGGAGTGGTTTTGACAATAATGGTTCAAAGCTCATCAATTACAACATCCACTATTGTCCCCTTGGCAGGCGCAGGTGTGCTAACACTTAGACAAATATTTCCATTTACACTGGGGGCGAATATTGGAACAACAGTTACAGCGTTGCTTGCATCACTAACTTTAAACCCAATAGCTATGGTTGCATCTTTTAGTCATCTATTTTTTAATATTTTTGGGATTGCCTTAATATATCCAATTAAATTTCTTAGAGAAATTCCAATAAAACTAGCAACGGTCATGGCAGAACAATCTGTAAATAATAAATTAATTCCATTGATTTATTTATTTATATTATTTGTTGGATTGCCATTAACAATAATTTTTGTAGGAGGTTAGTAATGTTTAAACAAATTTTTGAAATGTTTAAAAGCGATAGTCTATACGAGCAGGCACTTTCTGAATGTCACGAAATGCTTGAGATTGATAGAGAAATGTTTAATGAATCTATAAAGGCATTAAGGCAATCAGATTCTGCAGATATCCCTATTGATATTTATGCGATGGATAAAAAAATCAATTCCTTTGAGAGAGACGTAAGAAGAAAAGTTATGACACATCTGGCAATCTCTGGAAATCAGGATCTAGGATCTGGATTGATACTCACAAGCGTTGTAATTGATATAGAGAGAATTGGAGATTACACTAAAAATATTTATGATTTGGCAGTTAATCATCCTAAAAAGCTTACTGGTGATTCTTTTGAAGACAAGCTATCAACTATTGAAAATAATACTACAGAATATTTTAATCAGACAATTGATACATTTAAAAATCAAGACATAGATTCAGCTCGAAATTTAATGCAGAATTATAAAGGGGAAATTTCACAAGTTAGTGAGTCAATTGTTAAAGGTATTATATCTGCAAAGAATCATAGTATCGATCCTTCTCAATCAGCTGCTGTTGTATTGTATAGCAGGTATCTCAAAAGAATTGCTGCTCATTCACGCAACCTAATATCTAGTATTATTAATCCTTTTGAGAGAATTGGTTACCCAGAGTAAAAAGATATTATTTTTATGCACTGGTAACTCATGTAGGTCTCAGATGGCTGAGGGATTTGCTAAGAATTTGAATATTGATGGAAAATATCAAATTCACAGTGCAGGTGTAGAGGCTCATGGCCTTAATCCACTGGCTGTAGAGGTCATGAAAGAGCTTGGCATTGATATTTCAAATCAGCATTCACGAAAAATCAAAGATGAGGATTTATTTCATTATGATTTAGTTATTACACTTTGTGGAGATGCTCGAGACAGGTGTCCACTACTTACAAGTAATACTAAGAATATTCATTGGGACCTTCAAGATCCGGCAAAGGCCAAAGGCTCAGACGAAGAAATCATATCAACTTATAGAAAAGTTAGAGATCAGATTTTATTAAATGTTAAATCAACCTTATGATTTTTAGAAATTTTTTACTAAGATCTTATTTAGCAGAATTTTTAGGTACCTATGCCCTTATTTTTTTTGGATGTGGTTCAATGATTCTAAATGAATTAAATCCTTCGGCTATATCAGTCGATTCTATACCTATTATTTTTGGATTAATAATCACAATAATGATTTATTCGTTTGGCAATATATCTGGAGCACACTTTAATCCAGTTGTTTCATTTGCGTTCTACAGAAATAATGATATAAATATTTACGAACTATTATATTATATAATATCACAATTATTAGGTGCCATACTAGCCTCAAGTTGTCATAAATATTTTTTAGGAAATCAGCACTCTTTTGGAATGACTATAAATAAACTTACACTGACACAAGGCTTTTTGCTTGAGGTATTAATAACTGCATTTCTAGTATTAACAATATTTTGTGTAGCAAAAGAAAAGAGTAATTCAAAGTTAATAGCAGGTCTGTCAATTGGTTCAATGGTTTCAGTGTGTTCATTTGTTGCTGGTCCCTTTACAGGAGCATCAATGAACCCAGCCCGTTCTATTGGCCCTGCACTATTGGCATTTGACTTCAATGGTATATTGATATATATATTGGGTCCATTGATTGGTTCATTTATAGGGCTTCAAATTTACAAAATTTTAAAATAAAGGATAAAATCATGAAAAAAGAAATATTAATGTTATCAATTATGTTTTTTTCATTTTCATTTTCTAACGGAATAAGTGGTGTAAGTTATTTCGGTTATTATATGAATAATGTTAATTCAGATAGGGAAGATGATAAGACACAGGGGTTTGCTTTGAACCGAGTTTACTTCACATACAAGAATCAAATTTCAGAGAAGGCCTCATTTAAGTTTCAGGCAGACATGCAAAATAAAAACACAACTGAAACTACGGCCTACTATATGTTTATAAAGAAGGCGCAAATAGATTTAAGTATTTTTGATGGTGCCAAGATGTCTATTGGTATGATAGGTATGAACATGTTGAACGTTGCTGAAAAGAACTGGGGAAATAGATTTCTCATGAAGAGTTCGTTGGATTTGAATAAGTGGTCAGCAACAGCAGATCTGGGGATGGGTCTTTCTTATAAGTTTGGGAGTGTATTAACAAGTCTACTAGTAACAAATGGAGAGGGGTATAAATCGGTTGCAAAGGATGATAACCAGAAGATATCTTTCCAGGCAGTCTACGGTAATACGAGATTAGATAAATCTGATGGCTTTAATGTTGGTATGGTCTATTCAACATTAAATTATGAATCAGAGCCAGGCGTAATTAATGAGGAGACAGGCAAATATGATACTAAGCCAGTAGATAAAACTGCGAGTGTGCTTGGCTTGTTTGGTGGCTTTTCTGGATTCGGTGCCAGAGTTGGATTAGACTATAGTATGGGTACGGATTTGTATCTTGAGTCTAACTCTGGAGAAATTTATGGAGAATCTGCAACTTTGATGTCTTTCTACCTTAACTATGATCTGTCATTTGTTGATCACTTGTCATTTATGTTCAGATATGACACGCTAGACGCTGGAGTTGAAGATAATATGGACACGGAGGGTAATGGGAATGATGAAAGTGTTAATGATGACACTTCTCTTATGATGTTTGGTTTCCTCTGGAAGTGTACAGATGGTGTAGTAGTTTCACCTAATGTAACTCAGACAACCTATGGAGACAAAGACCCTGTCACGAATTTAGGTCTATCATTTCAGTTTAAGTTTTAGTTAAATAGATAAATTGGAAGCCGCTGTACTTATAGTTTCAGCCTTAATAACTTCATCCATCTCCGCTGTTCTGGGGATGGGTGGAGGTGTTATACTTCTTAGTATTATGGCTATTATAGTTCCTGAAGGCTATATGGTGATAGCCCTGCATGGAATCATTCAACTGTTTAGTAACACCACTCGATCTATCTTGTTTAGAGATCATATAAATTGGAAAATAACCCAGAAGTTTTTTATTGGAGCAGTGGTAGGACTAATTACTTCAGGCTTTATTATATATACCCTTGTTATCCTATTTAATGTTAAGTCTGCCTCTCAAATAAAATTTGATATGTTAAAGCCAATGATAGGGGTATTTATCATTTGGTATTTATTTTTTAAAAATAAAAAAAAAGAATCATCCAATAAGTCATTTGTTTGGGTTGGTGGAGTAAGTGGAGTGAGCGCTGTTTTTATTGGTGCTACTGGGCCACTAATTGCACCTTTCTTTTTAAATGATAAATTAAGTAAGAACAATATTATTGCGAGTAAGGCTATATGTCAAGTAATTAGCCATGTAGGAAAGATTCCTATATTTATATATTTTTTTCAGGTTAACTATATAAATGAGGCCTCAGTACTGGTTCCATTAATTATAGCGGTTTTTATTGGGACTAATTTCGGGAAAAGTATTCTCAATTTTATACCTGAAAAATTATTTAAAAAATTATTCCGATATACCCTACTTATAATTGCAATTAGACTCGTTCTAATAGGTTTTATCTAGATCTCTGTAGCTGAAACTCTTCTTATATTTTGATGATACGGTATCGTTTATCTCCATGACAGGATAAATAAATAAATTGAGTAGTCCGTTATCGTATCCATGAAGATTGAAGTCTCTACCAGTAGTCATATCAATTCTATTTTGATTGATTGTCCCAAAGAAGTACTCCGCCTTTTCTGGGTTCTTATCTGCTTCAGATATATCAACAGGGTGCCAGCCCTCCCCTTTTATGTAGTAGTCGGCCCAGCAGTGGTATCCCCCAATACTCCCACCATCACCAGGCGGAATCGTGAAGCCCATATGGAACCTTGCTGGTACATTTAGTGTTCTACTTAGTGACATGAAATATGAGTGGTAGTCTGTGCAGTTTCCTACTCCAATATCACAGGCGTACATTGAATTTCCATTTCCGAATGTGTAGTCTCCGCCTCTCTCTTTGGCGGTCTTGTATAGGTTTACCACCTCATCTCTTGTCACTTTCTTCATTCCGTATCTGCCCTCATCACTTAGCCACGGATCCTTGTAGTACACATTATCAGTGCTCTTTGGCTTTCCGTAGTGCATCCCTGTTAGAACGTAGTTGTATACTCCGCGCATATTACTGCTAGATAAGTTATTACTCTCGATAATCTTTTTGAATATATCCCCAGTTGGTACCCTAGAGTATGAATCTAAATAGTTTTTGGGGTTAACTGATTTAAAGTTTTGATTTGAGTGCTCTTTCCTCACTGCCTTAAAAGTCATAACTAGGCTTGACTCTGTCTTCGTTCCTTTCTTTTCACTTACGTATATATACTTATTACCGTGCTTTGATTCGGTTTTTATTTTATAATTCAGATCTGTATCAATTGTCACATCATATACATTCTGGACCTCGTTACTTTTTGGGTAAGGTATCCATATCTCGAGCTTCTCTCCATTTGATGGCTCTATATCCACCTGGTATGTAAACTCAAATTTACGCTCTGACTGAGACATGCACATGCCTAATAAAATAATTAGTTTTAAAAAATGCTTATTCATTAAAGTTTACCCTTTTTTAGTAGTAGTTAAGAAGAAGAAATATAAAGCCAGATCTATTGTGAATCAAAACTTTTTAGATAAGAGTTATACTTTTTTGTAAATTAAACTATGAGTCCAACGCGTTGCTATATAAATATACTTGTTATTCTTGCATCAGTCGCATGTGTGTGTTACCTCATATCCGGAAGTGGGCTGAGTATTCAGCTCTTACACTTTGATATCCCACTAATTCTGTTTTGTGTTGGTGTGTCCTTCCTGATTCACTGGTTCGCATTCATACCGGCATTCATATACAAGACTGAGCGTTTCTTTGACCTTGTTGGATCAATTACAAATACATCCGTTATATGCCTTGCGCTCTACTACAAGCTAGACTCTATTGACTTCTCATTAGATATTAGATCCATTGTGATATGTGTGGCTGTTGTTGTGTGGGCAGTGCGGCTAGGTGTATTTCTGTTCTCTAGAATCATTGCGGATGGAAAAGACAGGCGCTTTGATGAGATTAAGCTGTCTTTTTCTCAGTCACTTATGACATGGACACTGTCTGCATTCTGGGTTTCTATTACAACGCTTGCGGCAGTCACATCAATATCCAGTGTCGACATATATGAAATAGATGTATTTCTATATACCGGCCTCATGCTATGGCTTCTGGGGCTTCTTATTGAGATTACAGCTGACCACCAGAAAAGAAAATTTAAGGCCGACTTAAGCAATAGAGATAAGTTCATATCTACTGGACTGTGGAGTGTATCTAGGCATCCAAACTATGTGGGCGAGATTACTCTTTGGGTCGGTGTATTTGTAATGGCAGTTCCAACGCTTGTGGGAATTCAGTTTATCGTAGCGATCTCACCTCTGTTTGTTTACTTGTTACTCACAAGGATTTCGGGCGTTAACCTGCTTGAGAAGATTGCCGATGAAAAGTGGGGTCATCTTGAATCGTACGCCAAGTACAAGAGTGATACTCCAGTTCTGTTTCCATTTTTAAGGGGAAGGTAGTTTGTATTCTTGAGAGGACTTCGGGCTCTTTTCTATTTATCGCACTTGCTGTAGCCACATTCAACGCAGGTGTCACAACCGTTTTCTGTTTTTAGTGACTTGCCACCGCATGCGGGGCATATCCTGAACGCCGCATTCATATCCGCAGACATTTCAGACTGGCCCATGGTCAGGCTGCTGGCTACTTCAGCCTTTTTTTTTTCTGGCTGTTCTATGATTTTAACATCATAGAAGAACCGCTCGATCACATCGGCAATTTCTGAGTAGAACGAGTGGTAGTACTTGCCCTCTTTGAATGAGCCACCGTTCGGGTCAAAGATTCCCTGGAGTTCTTCAAGGATGAACATTGGATTCGTTGATCTCCTGAATATGGCAGAGATCAGTCGAGTAAGTACGACATATTCAGAGGTTTTAGTAAGGTCTTTAGAGTTAATAAAAATTTCTATTGGACTTAGCACCCCGTTGTTATTGACATAGCTGAGTGTTATAAACACTGAGTTCTTAACAAATGCACTCTTGAGTTTATACACTTTTGCATCAACCACCTCGGGTCTTATGTTAGATGCAGACTCCTGCTCCTGCTCATCTTGTATAATGGCCTTCTTCTTTGGTTCTTTGTTCTCTTTGATTATATCAGATGGGTTTAGTTTAATCATGCATCCACTTCCTCAGTAATTTTAGATTCGTTCATTTCAGTATCATTAATCTGCGCCATATCTGTATCTTGCATATAATGATACATCGTTGTTAGTTTTCCATCTGGCAATTTAAATATATCATCTCCAAATATTTCAATACTTTCTCCGTTTTCTTGCATAATGTTGTAGGTCTTCTCTTTTAGCTCCTGGTACTTTGTCATTTTGTTTTCGGTACTAAGAATTGGGAACCTACTTCCGTCTCTGTATATAGTTACACCCTTGAGCTTATTTTGCCAGGCCTCAATATATATATCAGATATAGTTTCCGGGTTAACATCCTCTGGTAGATTGATGGTCGATGATATGCTGTGGTCAATGTATCGCTGTATCACGCCTTGCACACCCACTCTCTTAATTGAGTCTATCTTATGTGCAGTTCTAGTTAGGTACTCTGGGAGTATTGAGTCTACATCATCAGTTTCATTGACTTGCTGCTGCAGGTCATTCATATCTATATATGCCTGTATGGTTGAGTGGAACACCTTAAAGAATTTATTCCCGAATGACTCTGACCTACGGGTGTAAAATGTAGAAAATATTGGCTCGACTCCACCGGACACACCTATGTAGTTCTTGTCCTCACCCTTGAACCCAAGTACGATATTTGATATAGAGCCTGTTGGCGCAATTGACATGATTGCTATGTTACGCAATCCATTCTTCCTGATCATGCTGTGTGTCTGCTCACTCAATGCCTCTTTTACAAACGGGCACTCCATATATGACTTCTCATCGAAAATCGATGATGGAGACTTCTCCTTAGCGATAAATGAAGAGGCCTGGTACGCAGCGTTTGTAATGTACTCCATGACCTTTTCAATCATAAGTGAACCCTGCTCTGAGTCATACGCAACCCCAAGCTGGTTTAGCATATCCGCTATACCCATCACCCCTAGGCCGAGACGTCTTGTCTCAGATGCAGCGATTCGCTGCTTCTCTAAGGCGTTCAGGTCCTCGTTCCATGTGACAACATTATCTAGGAACCTGACAAGTGTTTCGGTTGATTCTGCTAGTTGGTCCCAGTCAATTGATGCCTCTGGAGTGAATCCGTTATTAACAAACCTGGAGAGGTTAATGGATCCAAGATTACATGCACCGCCATCCTCAAGCGGGACTTCAGCGCACGGGTTGGTGCATATTATTGGCCTCCCAACATAGTTCGATGGGGAGTAGTCACTCATTGTTGACCAGAAAATAATTCCGGGCTCAGCAGTTTTGTAGTTGCCTTCAATGAACTGGTCCCATATCTCTCTTGCCTTGATGAGGTTCTTTATTTCATTTGTATTTGGGCTGTCAAAGTATAGCATAAAGTCGCCGGCTGTCCTAACCACAATATCAACACCCTTTTTATTTGTTGGTATAATGAAGTCGCCGTATATGTCTCTTTTTGCTGAATCATCAAAATCTGATTTAGCCAGGTCGTATTTGTAGTTTTCTTTAACCCACTTCTTCAATTGATTAAAGGTTTTAAATGTTTGCATTAGGTCATAGTCTTCAGGGTTCTTTGAAGGGATTCCGCTTGAGTAGTGGACTTCCTCCTCATCTTGGGGTGCGCTCATCACCTGATCTTTATTATTTTTTTGGTACGCCAGGAACGTGCTGTCTCCAAACTCTCTCTGCTCATTCACCGCATGCATAAACTCGTTACTTGCCTTCACAGATATATTTGCAAATCTGACCTGAGTGTTCTCCATCACCTGCTTCTTTATGGTCTCCAGGTCTTTGTCATCAAATAGCCCTGACCAGCCACACTGCTCAACAATTTGATTGGTCACCCAGTTTGGCATTTTCTTGACTTTGATGAAGTGCTGTATGTCTGGGTGTTTGACATCGATAGTAAGCATCAGGGCGCCTCTCCTGCCGCTCTGGCCAATGAGTCCTGTTGTCAGCGAGTACAGCTCCATAAATGAAACTGCCCCTGTTGAGCTGTCTGCTGCATTGTGAACCAGTGAGTCTTTAGGTCTAAGACATGAGATGTCGACTCCAATCCCACCACCATAGGAGTATGTCCTTGCACACTCAAAGGCGGCCTTGTATATAGAGTCTATGTCGTCGTACTGAATCTTGGAAACGAAGCAGTTGGCAAGTGTTTTAATTCTGTATAGGTCACCAGAGCCAGCGAGCACTCTACCACCTGAAACAAATCTCCCCTCATACAGGTCTGTATAGAACTTCTCTGCCCACTGCTTTTGCTTTGCTTTTGTGTCTTCAACTGTCGCAATAAATGATGCGAGCCTCTTAAATACGTCCTCTGGGCAGGTTTCAACTGTCTCGTTGTTGAGGTTCTTTAGGTAGTACTTTTTTTCATAGATATTCTGGGCCAATTCATTATCGCCAAGGTAGTCGCCATTAAATGGGAGCTTGTTTCCTTGGAGAGATGAGATGTATTCGTACAGCTCTTTATAGGTTTTTGTTCGACTTGATCCAATTACTCGGGTGGTTTTACCTTGATACTTAAACATGTTCTCTACACTGCTCATAAAAATTCCTTATTCTAAAACTATATTCTACTTACACTAAACCACAAAGAGGTCCAGACTATTTCCCACTACAAAATAGGTAAACTAGAGAGTCAAACTGAGACTCCACATCCAAGGATTTGGATTTTTTTATTATTACTGATGTTTTCTCGTCGAAAAGAAAAACTGACATATACAAGATATTGAAATCTTGATGTAAAAATATACCTTATATTGTGTTTAGTTGCAATAAATTTGTTACAAATTCGTTACAAAAATATCATTTTTAGAGCAGAAAAAATTTAATATTAGAAATATGCTTTGTGATATATTTTATATTAAATTCAGAGTATTAAATTTACATAAAACA
>MDTD01005643.1_pt1 | contig 10290 bp, 11 predicted proteins | sample 811221 | NCBI WGS metagenome assembly MDTD01 (sample SAMN05326646, study PRJNA326480) | marine metagenome | isolation source: seawater | place: Pacific Ocean: South West | collected 2011
TCACGAGGCGATCTTCGAGTTCGTGCTGTTCGAGCGGATGTTCCGCTATCCCCGCCAGCCCGATTGCGCACGGAATTTCGACGCCGGGACCGGAGTCTTCCTGTTCGAGTGGCTGGCCGACCGGGACGCGATCACCGCCGCCGAGGGCCGCCTCGCCCTGGATCCGGGGAAGCTGCTCGACGGGCTCGACGAGCTGGTCGCCCGGATCGAATCCATCGAAAGCCTGGACGACATCCCCTACCGGGTGGACGCCCGCGCCCTCGTTCGCGACTACCTGCCCGAAGGCGCCGAGGGCGACCGCTTCGCCGTGCCGCCGCGGTACCGGGCCCTGGTCGGTGGCGGCGCGGACCAGGCGCTGATCCGCTTCACCGCCGACGATCTCTACTGAGGGGGCGAGGATGGACTATCGCCCGCTCGGCCGAACCGGCATCCGCGTGAGCAGCCTGTCGCTCGGCACCATGACCTTCGGCTGCGACACCGACGAGGCCGAAGCCCACCGCATGCTCGACCTCGCCGTCGATCGCGGGGTCAATCATTTCGACACCGCCGAGCTCTACCCGGTGCCCCCCGATGCCGAGCGCGCCGGGGCCGCAGAGACCATTCTCGGCAACTGGCTCGCCGCCCGCGGCGGTCGCGACCGGATCGTCGTCGCCACCAAGGTCGTCGGGCCGCCGGTGCCGGGCGAGGGCGCCTTCATCCGCGGCGGCCGCACCGGTCTCGACCGGGCGAGCATCCGTGCCGCGATCGAGGGCAGCCTGCGCCGGCTTCGGACCGACCATGTCGACCTCTACCAGCTCCACTGGCCGGCGCGGCACGCCAACTTCTTCGGCCGCCTGAACTACCGTCACGAGCCGGACGACGAGGCGACGCCGATCCGGGAAACGCTGGAGGCGCTGGCCGGGCTGGTCGCAGAGGGGAAGGTCCGTGCGATCGGCCTCTCGAACGAGACGCCCTGGGGGGTGATGGAGTTCCTGCGGCTCGCCGAACGCCACGACCTCCCCCGCGCCGCTGCGATCCAGAACCCGTACAGCCTTTTGAACCGGAGCTTCGAGGTCGGCCTCGCCGAGATGGCGTGCCGGGAGGATGTGGGCCTGCTCGCCTATTCGCCCACGGCCTGCGGCACCCTGACCGGAAAGTATCTCGACGATCCCGCGACCCCCGGAAAGATGGTGACCATGAAGCACTACTTCTTCCGCTACGCCCAGCCACGCTGCCCGACGGCCATCGCCGACTACGTGGCGGCGGCCCGCGCATTCGGGATCGCGCCGGCGAAGATGGCAATCGCCTTTGCCCGCACCCGGCCGTTCGTGACCGGCGTCATCCTCGGTGCCTCGAACGCTGGCCAACTTTCCGAGAACCTCGACGCCCACGACACGGTGCTGCCCGAGGCGCTGATCGAGCGGATCGACGCGCTTTACGATCGCCACCAATGCGTTGCTGCGTGACCGGGAGGGACGCCATGACCATCCACCCCTTCGACGACCGCGACGGCGTCATCTGGTTCGACGGCGCGATGCGGCCGTGGCGCGAGGCGCGCCTCCACGTGCTCTCCCACGGGCTCCACTATGCGAGCGCCGTGTTCGAGGGCGAGCGCATCTATGGCAGGCGCGTCTTCCGGCTTCGCGACCATACCCGGCGCCTTCTGCGCTCCGCCGAGCTGCTGGGCTTCGCCCTGCCGTTCGACCTGGCAACCCTGGAAGCGGCGACATGCGAGGCGGTCGCCGCCTCCGGCCTCGGCGACGGCTATGTCCGGCCCATCGCCTGGCTGGGGCCGGAGGACATGGGGATCGGCGCTCCCGGCGCCCGCGCCCATGTCGCCATCGCCGTCTGGCCGTGGCCGAATCTGTTCGGGCCGGGGCGAGCCAAGACCGGCATCGCCCTTCAGATCGCGTCGTGGCGCCGGCCGCCGCCGACCTCGGCGCCGGTGCAGGCCAAGGCCGCCGGCCTCTACACCATCTGCACGATCAGCCGGCGCCGGGCCGAACGGGCCGGCTTCGACGACGCCCTGATGCTGGACCACGCCGGCGACGTCGCCGAGGCGACGGGCGCCAACCTGTTCCTGGTGCGGAACGGCGCCCTGGTCACGCCGCCGCCCGAAAGCTTCCTCGACGGCATCACCCGCCGCACGGTGATCGCCCTCGCCGAGGGGCTCGGAATCCCGGTGACCGAAACGCCGGTCGGCCTTGCCGACCTCGACGACGCCGAGGAGGTGTTCCTGACCGGCACCGCCTACGAGGTCCAGCCGGTCGCGGCGATCGAAGAGCGCCGCTACGCCGTCGGACCGGTGACCCGGCGCCTGGAGGCCGCCTATGCCGACCATGTCCGCGCCGCACCCGTTCCCGCCTGACGATGATGCCGGCCGCCGCCCTTCTCCCCCGCGTCATCGCATGGCTCGGCCATGCGATCCGTGACTTGGCTGACTTAACAGCAGGTCGAAGCGGAGCCGCTGGAAGTCGTGGATGGCACGATCAAGTCGTGCCATGACGGGTGAGAGAGAGGCGCACTGCTCTTCGGAGGCGCAAGCCTTCCGTCGCATCGCCCCCGACGCCGTGCCGGCGCAGGTGCTATACCGCTTCCTCGCCGGCGGTATCGGGCCACGGCCGATCGCGCTCGTCGCCACCGTCTCGCCCGCCGGGGCGGTGAACCTCGCCCCCTATTCCTTCTTCAACCTGTTCAGCATCGCCCCGCCGGTGGTCGGCTTCTCGATCCTCAAGCGGATGCGCGACGGCAGCGACAAGGACACCTACCGCAACTTGCTCGCGACCGGGGAATGCACGATCCAGGCGGTGACCCACGCCATGCTCTACCGGCAGAGCATCGCCGCCGCCGACTATCCCCCGGAGGTGGACGAGACGGTCAAGGCCGGGCTCACCCCCATCCCCGCCGAACGGGTGACGCCGCCGCTGATCGCCGAATCGCCCTTCCGCATGGAATGCGTCCTCCGCGAAATGATCGCCCTGGGCGACGGAGGCGGCGCGGGCCAGCTCGCCCTCTGCTCGGTCGTCAGGCTCCATGTCTCGGAAGCGATCGTCGAGGGCGATCGCATCGACGCGCAGAAGATCGACCTCGTCGGCCGGCTGGGCGGAGACGACTATGCCCGCGCGAACGGCGACGCCGTGACCGCCGTGCGCATCCCCGGCACGAACCTGCCCCCCGGTCTCGACGAGGCGCCGTCCGCGCTCCGCCGGCGATTCGCGGGGGCGCCGGAAGCGCTGGCGCGCCTCGCGCTCGAAGGCCCCGGCCCGGCGTGGCCCCCAGGCCACAACCACTGCGGTAACAAGTGATGTGCGACCGCATCGCTTGATCGCATCGGACCGGGGGAACATATTGCACGCGGAGGATCGTGGGGAAACGGAGGTCCCGCGTCGTGGCAGTGTCAGCAGCGTTGAGCGTTCAGGCCACCGAGGAGTCCGCGCACGGACCGTCGACCCCGGCCGAAATGATGGCGGAGCTGGAGGCTGCGGCGGCAGCCATCGTCAGCTCCGAGCCGGCCATGGCGACCCTGGCCGAAGGGGCCGTCCTCGGCCGGCCGTCCTTCGAGGCGGCGCTCTGCGGCTATCTCGCGGAGAAGCTCGCGAGTCCCTATGTCGCGGCGCCGGTGCTCGAGACCGAGTTCCGCGCGATCGCCGATGCCGACCCCTCGTTCGGCGACGCGGCGGTCGCCGACCTGATCGCCCATTACGAACGCAACCCGGCGGTCGACGACTATCTGGTGCCGTTCCTGTTCTACAAGGGCTTCCACGCCGTCGAGCTGCATCGGCTGACCCATGCCTTGTGGCAGCAAGGGCGGAAGACGCTCGCCGCCTACGTCCAGTCGCGCCAGTCGGAGCTGTTCGGCGTCGACATCCACCCCGCCGCCCAGATCGGCCGCGGCGTGTTCATCGACCACGGCACCGGCATCGTCATCGGCGAGACCGCCGTGGTCGGCGACTGCGTTTCCTTCCTGCACGGCGTGACGCTGGGCGGGACGGGCAAGGAGACCGGCGACCGGCATCCGAAGATCGGCTGCGGCACCCTGCTCGGCGCCGGAGCGATCGTGCTCGGCAACGTCCGCATCGGCCGTAACGTCCGGGTCGGCGCCGGCAGCGTCGTCCTGACCGACGTCCCCGACGGTGCGACCGCCGTCGGCGTCCCGGCGCGGATCATCGAGACGCATCTCCCGAACCCGCCCGCCGAGGCCATGGAACACCGCATGGTCCAGTCCTGCGACTAGCGGTCACCAGACACGCTCCGCCCTGACACTGCCCGGCCTTCGTGCCGGGCTTTTTGCTGAAAGGCCGGCGCCGGTCCCCCTCCCCGGCCCTCCCCCAAAGGGAGAGGGAGCTCGGTCAGTGGGTCGGTACGATCTTAGCCCTCTCCCGCGAGGGGAAGGGTTGGGAGGGGACGGGGATGACGAAACGGCCAGGGAAATAGGAGCGAAAGACCGCCCGCTCTTCACCCTTTATAGTTGTATAACTTATTTTTTGTGCTACCGTCTCTTCGCCGCGAACGAAGGACGAAGCATGGACGAAACCACCGTCACCACCGACCTGCGCCGCTATCTGGCCGACGAATTGCTGATACCGGAAGCCGCGATCGACGCACGGTCCGACCTCGCCGATGCGGGCCTCGACTCGATCGGGCTGGTCGAGCTGATCGCCTATATCGAGAGCCGCTTCCGGGTGGCGCTGTCGCCTGAGGACTGCATCTCCGAGAACTTCCGGACATTGCCCGGCATCGCCGCGACCGTGACCGCCGCGGCGCGCGGCTGACCCATGCGGGCCGAAGACGACATCCTCATCACCGGCGCCACGGGATTCGTCGGCAGCGCGCTCGCCGCGACGCTGCTGATGAGCACGCCCCACCGGCTGGTGTCCCTGGTACGGAACGATCCCGGCGGCGCCCGTGTCTGCAGCGCCGTCGCGGCGGCCCTGGCGGGGCTCGGGGGCGATCCCGAAGCGGCGGCGCGGGTCCTGCCGCTGCCGGTCGACGATTTCGGGGACCGGGCCTCCCTGGAACGGACCCTCCGCGACATCCGGGCGCGGGAGGTCTGGCACGTCGCCGCGCACATGGCCTATGACGAGAGCGGCCTCGTCGCCGCAGTCGACTTCAACAGCGTGGTGAGCAGCACCCTCCTGCAGACGGTCGGGGGGCTGGAGCGCTTCCACTACATCTCGACCACCAGCGTCGCCGGCCCCGGCGACGTCGGCGCCCCGCGGTCGGTGCCCGAAGACCTGCTGACGGCGATGCAGCCGCTCAACCCCTACAACATCTCGAAATGCCTGGCCGAGCACATGCTGTGGCATGCCGCGGAACGCCGCGGCATCGGCCTCACCGTCCTCAGGCTTCCGGCGGTGATCGGCGCCGCCCGCAACGGATGGGCGAACGGGTCGCGGATCGGCTACTACTCCTATCTCGCCGTGCTGAACCGCCTGCTGGCGCGCACCGACCGCTTCCATTTCGAGATCGACCCCGAAGGACGCATCCCGCTTCTCCATATCGACCAACTGGGCGCGATCGCGGTCCGGCTGCGGGAACGACCCGCGCCGCCGGCACGGGAGGTGTTCAACCTCTGCACCGCGGACCCGATGTCGATCGCCGCCCAGTTCGGCGTCTTCGAGGCGCTGACGGATCACCGCCTGCGGGTCGGGTTCGGCGAAGGCAGCACCGCCGCCGAGCGCACCTTCAACCGGCTGAACGCCCACAACAACCGCTACATGAGCACCCGGAACAGTTTCACGACAACGGAGCTTGCGGCGGCGGTCGGGACGGAGAACCTGCCGACCGCGGACGCCGACAGCCTCGGCCGGGTGATCCGTTTCGCGCTGGAGCATTGAGAGTGCCACGTCGTCTTCCCGAGGTCGCGGTCGTTACCGGCGCCAGCAGCGGCATCGGCGCGGCGACGGCGCGCACCTTGGCGGACGAGGGTTTCGCCGTGGTCCTGGGCGCCCGCCGGTCGGAGCGGCTGGAAACGCTGGCTTCCGACATCGTGCGGGCCGGCGGGAACGCAACGTTTCTGGCGACCGACGTGACCATCCCCGGCGAGGTCACCGCGCTCGCCGATCTCGCGGTGGCGACCTATGGGCGGATCGACGTTCTGGTGGCCAATGCCGGCGTCATGCCCCTGTCGCCGCTCCGCGCCTTGCGCGTCGCGGAGTGGGAGCGGATGGTCGACGTCAACGTCAAAGGACTGCTGAACAGCATCGCCGCCGTCCTGCCGCAGATGGAGGCGCAGGGCGGGGGGCATATCGTGACGCTGGGCTCGGTGGGCTCGCATCTCGTGGCTCCGGCGGCGGCGGTCTATTGCGGGACCAAGTTCGCCGCCTGGGCGATCACGGAGGGGCTGCGCCAGGAAAGCGCCGGCCGGATACGCGCCACCGTCATTTCGCCGGGCGCCGTCGCGACCGAACTGCCGGACGGGGTCGCCGATCCCGACGTTGCCGCGGCGACACGCGCTTTCTACGCCGACGCCATCGATGCCGACGCCGTCGCCCGGGCGATTCTCTACGCCGTCAATCAGCCGGCCGAGGTGGCCGTCAATGAGATCATCCTGCGCCCGACCGCCCAGGCCTTCTGAAAACTAGCCTCGGCAACACGCCGCATACCGCACCGCAGCACAAATGCTGTCCGGCTTCTGCCGCCGCCATGCTAGATTCGCCCTCGGGGGAGTGGCGGGTCAACCCACGGGCACACGCCCTTTTGTGGAGTCACGGCATGGAAGGACAGTCGGCTTTGCAGGAACGAATCCGGTCGCGCGCCTATACCCTCTGGGAGCAGGCGGGCCGGCCCCATGGCACGGCGCTCAGCCACTGGCTGGAGGCCGAGCGGGAGATGGAAACGGTGGTCGCACCGGGAGAACCTGCTGCGCCGCCGAAGCGGACGCGGTCCCGCACCTCGGCCAAGGCCGCCCCGAAGGCGGAGGCCGCCAAACCGAAGACCCGGCGCACCAAGGCGAAGGCCGACGCCTGAAGTACCGCTACCGCGGCGACGGCAGCAGAACCGTCGCACGGCAATCCGAAAATCCAAGGGAGGACTAATGCGCGACTATCTCGCCTGGCGGATGGCGTTCGGAATCACCACGCCATCCGTCAACACCGTCGTTCAGCCGGAATATGACGACATGCGGCCGGCCGGGGTGACGAACCACTTGGCCCGCATGCACATGCCGCAGATGGCCGTGCACACCGATGCCGATTTCGAAACGATGATCGGCCATATCGACGCCGGCCTCGACGAGGCGGTCGACCGGGTGATGAGCTGCCAGCCCAACCACCTGATCCTCGGCATCTCGGCGCTTGCGGTATGGGGCGGCAGCACCGCCGCCAGCGACGCCATGAAGGCCCGCATCCGGGCACGGGCCGGCGGAACGATCGGCGTCACCATGTCGTCCGACGCCGTGATCGCCGCGCTGCGCGCCTATGGCGTCAAGCGCCGCATCGCCATCATGGAGCCCTACTATCCGGTGATCGAGCCGCGCCTCAACGGCTTCCTCGGCGAATACGGCTACGAGATCGTCCGCTTCCTCCACATGCGCGGCAAGAAGCCTGAGAGCTATTCTGTCCTGCGTGCCCAGGACATGATCGCAGCACTGCGCGAGATCGACGGCGACGATATCGAGGCGATCGTCCAGTTCGGCGCCAACCTGCCGATGGCGCGCATCGCCGACGAGGCCGAGCGTTGGCTCGACAAGCCGGTGATCAGCATCAACGTCGCCACCTATTGGCACGCGCTGCGCGAGAACGGCATCACCGACCGGCTGGACGGGTTCACCCGTCTGTTCTCGGAATTCTGACGCTCAGGCGTGCCGCCATTCGGCGGCGACGTCGGGGTCCGTCTCCCGCGCTGCGTAACGCCCCCCGAGCGCCGCGAACCGCTCCGGCGGGAGCAGGCGGGAGAGGGCCCAGACGGCCATGGCACGGACAACAGGTGCGGGGTCGGCGAGCAACCGCTCGGCATGGATCGCGAGATCCCGCTTTCCGCTGTTGCCGATCGCGATCAGAACGTTGCGGATCAAGCGGTCGCGGCCGATCCGCTTGATCGGCGAGCCTGAGAAATGGCTGCGGAAGGCCGCATCGCCCAGTCCGACGAGGTCAGCCAGCATCGGTGCGGCCAGGTCTTCCCGCCCCCGCAGCTTCTCCTCGCGCGTCGAGCGGGCGAACTTGTTCCACGGGCAGACCGCCAGGCAGTCGTCGCAGCCATAGATCCGGTTCCCCATCGCGGCGCGGAATTCGAGCGGAATGTGCCCCTTGTGCTCGATGGTGAGGTAGGAGATGCAACGCCGGGCGTCGAGCTGGTACGGCGCCGGAAAAGCGTCCGTCGGGCAGACGTCGAGACAGGCCCGGCAGCTTCCGCAGAGGTCGGGATGGCCTTCCGCATCACCACCCGCCAGATCGAGCGTGGTGAAGACCGCGCCCAGGAACAGCCAGGAGCCGAAATCGCGCGACACCAAGTTGGTGTGCTTGCCCTGCCAGCCCAGGCCCGCGGCAGCGGCCAGGGGCTTCTCCATCACCGGCGCGGTATCGACGAACACCTTTACCTCGCCGCCGAACCGGCCGTGCATCCAGCCGGCGAGCTGCTTCAGCCGCCCCTTGATCAGGTCGTGATAGTCGCGGTTGCGGGCGTAGACCGAGACCGTCGCCCGATCCCTTTGCCCGAGAGTCCGTAGCGGATCGAAGTCCGGACCGTAGTTCACCGCGAGGACGACGACGCTGCGCGCTTCCGGCCAGAGCGCATGGGGGTGGGACCGTCGCTCCAGGGTCTCGGCCATCCAGCCCATGTCGCCGTGCCGGCCCTCGGCGACGAAGGCGGCCAGCCGCTCCCCGGCATCCGCCACGGCTTCAGGCCGGGCGAACCCGACGCCGTCGAAGCCCAGGGTCAGGGCGCGGTCACGGATGGCGGAACGAACCGGTCCTGCGGTTTCTGAAGGCGCGATCTCGCGCCATGCGGCGCGAGCCACCTCACCCTCCCCGTCGAAACGACGTTTCGCCGGGGAGGGTGAGGTGGGGGAGAAGACGCGCATCGCTATCGACGTTATCCGCTCAGAAATCGAGGTCGGCATAGTGCTTGGCGGGCGGAAGGCCGGCCAGGCGGTCCTGCAGCAGGGGGCGGAAGGACGGCCGCGACTTGATGCGGGCGTACCAGTCGTGGGCACCGGGATGCGGCTCCCACGGGACGTCGCCGGCATAGTCGATCGTCGAGAGCTGCGCCGCCGCCGCGATATCCGCCATCGACAGGCTGTCGCCCGCGAGCCAGTTCCGCCGGTCCACCAGATAGTCGATATAGTCCAGATGGCGCCGGATCGAGGTGATGCCCAGTCGGACCCGCGCCGAGTCCGGCGCCCCGGTCCCGGCAAGGCGCTTGAAGATCTTCTCGCCGGCGAGATTCTGCGTCACCTCACCGAAGAACAGGCGGTCGAACCACGCCACCAGCCGCCGTGCCTCGGCGCGTTCCGCCGGCGTCGATCCCAGCAGGGGCGGGTCGGGATAGCGTTCGTCGAGATATTCGCAGATCGCGACGTCGTCGCAGACGACCACGCCCTCCTCGTCGACCAGCGCCGGCGTCTCGCCCGACGGATTGATCGCCAGGAAGGAATCGCCCGACTCCCAGGCGTTCTCTACCCTGAGCTCATAGGCGAGGCGCTTCTCGCCAAGGACCAGACGGACCTTCCGGGAGGCGGGAGACAAGGGCATGTGGTAGAGACAGCGCATCGGCGGCAACTATAGCCGAACCCTTACCGACCCGCATTGCGCCGTTGCCCGCGTGGCTTCGTTGTCGACAATACGGTTACAGGCAGGGCAGACGGAGGCGACAGCATATGGATTCAGCGACACTCGTCACCGGCGGGGCGGGGTTCATCGGCTCGCATCTCTGCGACCGGCTGATCGCCCGCGGCGAGGACGTGCTGTGCCTCGACAACTTCTACACCGGCTCGAAAGGCAACATCCGCCACCTCGTGGGCAGTCCGTCCTTCGAGCTGGTGCGCCACAACATCTGGCTGCCGATCTTCCTGGAAGTGAAGCGGATCTGGAACCTCGCCTGCCCGGCGAGCCCGATCCATTACCAGCGCGACCCGGTCTCGACGGTGAAGACCTCGGTGCTGGGGACGATCAACATGTTGGGGCTCGCCAAGCGCACGGGATCGCGGCTGTTCCACGCCTCGACCTCGGAGGTCTATGGCGACCCCACCATGCATCCGCAGACCGAGGCCTATTGGGGGAACGTCAACCCGATCGGCATCCGCGCCTGCTACGACGAGGGCAAGCGCTGCGCCGAGACGCTGTGCTTCGACTACCACCGCCAGCACCGGCTGGA
>MDTD01013939.1_pt1 | contig 10290 bp, 10 predicted proteins | sample 811221 | NCBI WGS metagenome assembly MDTD01 (sample SAMN05326646, study PRJNA326480) | marine metagenome | isolation source: seawater | place: Pacific Ocean: South West | collected 2011
TTATTCTTGATAATTTCAGCACTGGTAGATTTGAAAATATTAAAAAATTCAAAAATATTTCACTGGTAAAATGTGATTTAGGAAAAAAAGGTAGCTGGCAAAAAAAATTTAAAAACATTGATTGTGTTTTCCATTTAGCTGCATTAGCTGATATTGTCCCAAGTATAAACAATCCTGTAAAATATTATAAGTCAAATGTAAATGGAACATTAAATGTACTTGAAGCTTGCAAAGAATATAAGGTAAAAAAACTAATTTATACTGCTTCATCATCATGTTATGGAATCCCCAAAAAATACCCTACTAGAGAATCAGAAAAAATTGATAACCAATATCCTTATGCTTTGACCAAGTATCTAGGAGAGCAGCTATGTTTACACTGGGGAAAACTTTTTAAGATTGACGTTATATCTTTGAGATTATTTAATGTTTATGGAACAAGATCTAGAACATCAGGTACTTACGGGGCAATGTTTGGTGTTTTTTTAGCTCAAAAATTAGCTCGCGCTCCATTTACAGTTGTAGGTAGTGGGACACAAACTAGAGATTTTACATATGTTACAGATGTAGTTTCAGCAATAATTAAATCTAGTAAATCTAATATAAAAGGAAAAATTTTTAATGTTGGAAGTGGCAAAACTATTTCAGTCAATAAAATTATAAAATTACTTAAAGGTAAAAAAGTGAATATTCCTAAAAGACCAGGAGAGCCAGATTGTACTTTTGCAGACATAAAAAAAATCAAAAAACACTTAAATTGGAAACCTAAGATAAGTATTGAAAAAGGAGTAAGCTACTTAATTAAAGATATTAATTATTGGAATAAAGCCCCAGTTTGGACCCCTAAAAAAATTGATAAAGCAACTAAAGATTGGTTTAAATATATTGGAAAAAAAAATGAAAAATAAAATATTTAATCTTAATAATCTTTCTAAAATAATTAAAAGTAAAAAAAAACAAGGTCAAAGAATAGTTCTGTGTCACGGAGCATATGATCTAATCCATTATGGACATATTTCTCATTTTAAAAAAGCAAAAGAATTTGGTGATATTTTAGTAGTTACAATAACAACTGATAAATACATTAATAAAGGTCCAAATAGACCTTATTTTAGTCAAGATATAAGAAAAAAATTTTTAGCTAGTATAGAAGAAATAGATTACGTATCTGAAGTGAATTCTGCATCAGCAATAGAAGCAATTAAACAAATTAAACCAAATTTTTACTGTAAAGGACAAGAGTATAAAAATATTAAAAAGGACATAACAAAAAAAATCCAAGATGAAATCAAACATGTAAAACAAAATAATGGAAAGGTAATTTATACTGATGAGATAACTTTTAGTTCAAGCAGAATTTTAAGTGATTTAGAATTATTATTAGATCAAAAACAACTAAGAGAAGTAAAGAACATAAAAAAAAATTATAATTTTGAAAAGATATCTGAAAAAATTCATAATCTAAAAAAACTCAAGGTTTTAATTATTGGTGAATTTATAATTGATAAATATACTTATTGCGAGTCGCTTGGAAAGTCTGGAAAAGACCCTATTATGATGTTTAAAAAAAATGAGACTATTACTTTAATCGGTGGATCTGGCGCTATAGCAAATAATTTATGTCAGTTTTGTAAAGATGTTAAAATAATATCATATTTAGGTAAATCTAATAATTATGAAAATTTTATAAATAAAAATTTAAATAAAAAAATTAAGAAACAATTTTTATATTTGGATGTTCCCACAATCCAAAAAGAAAAATATATAGATAAAGATTCAGGTAATAAAATAGTCGGATTTTATAACTTTGATGACAGTGTAATTAATAGAGAGTCACAAGCAAAACTTAAAAGATTTTTAAGTAATTCTATAAAGTCTTATGATCTAGTCATGGTAGCCGATTACGGCCATGGTCTAATAAATGATGAAATAGCAACTATGATTTCAAAAAAATCAAAATTTTTAGTTGTAAATTCACAGATAAATGCTGCGAATATTTTCCATCATAGATTAAATATGTTTAAAAATACAAGTTGCACCATAATTAATGAAGGTGAACTTAGACACGAGATGAGAGACAAGCATTCAGAAATTGATCTTTTAATAAAAAAACTGAGTAAAATAATCAACACAAAGTATATAGTTGTCACAAGAGGTAGTCGTGGTTCGAAACTTTATGATGTCAAAAAAAATCAAATTATTAATTCAGCTGCATATGCTACTAAAGTAGTAGATAAGATTGGCACAGGTGATACGCTAATGGCCATGTTTGCAATTTTGCTAAAATCTACAAATGATCCTGAACTTTCACTTTTCGTCTCATCTATTGCAGCATCGCATAATGTACAAAGCATCGGGAATAGTGTAAGTATCAGTCCAAATTTAATTTTAAAAACATTACAACATTTAATTTAATAAATATGAAAAAAAAAATATTTATTACTGGAGGTGGTGGTTATGCAGGCTCACGTCTAGTTGAGGATTTAGTTGAAAAATATGATGTATCAATTTTTGATACTTTTTATTTTGAAACAAAGCATTTAGACCATTTAAAAAACAAAATTAATATTCTTAAAGGAGATATAAGAGATACTGAATTATTAGAAAAAAGTTGTAAAGATCATGATATATTTATTCATTTGGCTTGCATATCAAACGACGCAAGCTTTGCACTAAATGAAAAATTGTCTAAATCTGTAAATCTAGATGCTTTTGAACCAATGGTTAAAGCAGCAAAATCATCTGGAGTTAAAAGATTTATTTATGCATCAACAAGTTCGGTTTATGGAATTAGTGAAGAAAAAAATGTTAGAGAAGATCATCCCTTAGTACCTCTAACATTGTATAATAAATTTAAAGGGATGTGCGAACCTCTATTGCTTAAACATACTAATGAAGATTTTACTGGAGTGATATTCCGGCCAGCAACTGTTTGTGGATATTCTAAAAGACAAAGATTAGACTTGAGCGTAAATATTTTAACAAATTTTGCAGTAAATAAAAATAAAATAGTTGTTTTTGGTGGGGAACAATTAAGACCAAATTTAAATATTCTTGACTATATAAGAGCAGTTAAACTTTTAATTGAGGCAGATAAGAATTTGATATCAGACCAAATTTTTAATGTTGGATATCAAAATTTGAGTATAAATGAAATTGCCAACATTGTTAAAAAAGTAGTTGAGAAAGAATTTCCTAATAAAAAAATTGAAATTGAACATCAAGAAAGTGACGATAAGAGATCTTATCATATTAATTCAGACAAAATTAAAGAGGTTCTAAATTTTGTTCCAAATCACACTATTGAAGAAGCAGTTGTTGAATTATGCAATGCATTTAAGAATAATCTTTTGCCTAATAGCTTCGACGATGAAAATTATTTTAATGTAAAAAAAATGCTTAAATTAAATGTTGATTAAAAAATATGACTATGAAAAATTTTTCTAGGGATAAAACTCCGTCTACAAGTGAAAAATGGACTAGTATGTCTGAGGGGGAACGGAAAGAAATTATTGAAAAATATTTAAAAAAAGATGATTATATGGCTGATTTTGAGGTATTTGGTGCATCAAAAGATGGTCAAATAGTGCTAAACATTAAAAAATCTATTCCATCTAATTTAAGGGGTGTGCTATTATTGGATTTAGAAATGGAGTTAAAAAAAGAAATTGACCAAGGCCTGACCGTTTGGTTAGAGCCTGTTGGTGATAAAAGTAAATTAAGAAATTTGAGAGGTATTCAAATTAAATAATAATTTAAATCTATCAATGATGAAAGAAAAGAAAGAATATTTAAATAAAGAAAACAACTCCATTAAAACAAAAGATGGAGAATTGATACTGGACTCACACAAAGTAGCTTATCATTATGATCGAATTGAAGCTTGGGAAAATGGAGAAAAGATAGCCCCTATTAGTGTTGATATGGCCTTGACAAGAGCTTGTGGTGCAATGTGTTCATTTTGTTATGCAATGGTTCAAGAGCCCAATGAAAGAGCAAATATTAAACCAAAGCAAGCCTTAGATTTATTAGATGATTTTGCAGAAATAGGAGTTAAAGCTGTTTCTCTAGTTTCAGATGGAGAAAGCACTCTATCAAAAGCTTATGTTCCATTTATTCAACATGCATCTAAATTAGGAATAGATGTAGGAAATGCAACTAATGGATGGGAATTTGAAAAAGAAAAAATAGATCAGGTTTTGCCATTTTTAACCTGGGTAAGATTCACAGTGGGAGCTGGAACTCCAGAGGGATATGCTAAAATAATGTTTAAAAGTAAAGATCACACTGAAGTATTTGATAGAGCTATGACAAATATAAAATATGCTGTTGAGTTAAAACAAAAAATGAATTTAGACGTAACGCTTGGAATACAAATGGTTTTAACCCCTGATTTTAAAGATGAGATAATTCCTTTCTCAAAACTTGCTCTGGATTTAGGTGTTGATTATGGTGTAATAAAACATTGTTCTGATGATGAACAAGGATCATTAGGTATAGACTATTCTAAATACAAAGACATGTTTCCATTAATCTCAGAAGCAGAAAAAATGAGTAATGATAAGACTAAAATAATTGCAAAATGGAGCAAACTAGAAAATGAGAACAAAACTTACAATAGATTATATGGGCCTCAATTTCTTTTACAACTAAGTGGTACAGGACTTGTTGCACCATCTGGACAATTTTTTAATGCAAGATATTCAAAATTACATATTGGAAATTTTACGGAAGAAAGATTTATTGATATTTTTAAATCTGACAGATACTCAAGAATTATGAACTATATTGCTTCGCCAAGTTTTGATGCAGAGACTATGATGGGTACATTACCAATAACACATTATGTAAATCAGGCCTTGGATAACCATGCAAAAGGTATAAAAAAAATTGTTCCAAATAATGGGCCAAAGCCTATGCATGTGAACTTTATCTAAGATATTGTAAAATTATTTAATATTTTTATGATTAAAAATAAAATATTAATTGTTGGAGGTTCCAGTGGTTTAGGAATATTTTTAACTAATTTGTATGCTAAAAATAAATATAAAGTGACATCTATTTCCAGAAATATAAATAAAAAAATTAATAAAAATATAAATCAAGTTGTATGTGATGTATCCAATATAAATCAACTTAAAAAATGTTTAAAACAATTTAGAAAAAATAAGATTAACTTCGATATCATAATTCATAATGTTGGAGGTTCTAAAAAAATGTATGATTTTGATGTTAGTTCAGATGGTTATAAAGATGTTTGGGAAGCTAATTTAGGATATATGATTGAAATAAATAATTGTTTTATTCCATATATGAAAAGTAAAAAATGGGGACGAATTGTGCATATTTCATCCTCGGCTGCATACAATTTTGAAGCACCAGTTGCATACTCCTCAGCAAAAGCAGCCTTAAATACTTATGTCTCAAGCATATCAAGGAGATTAATAAAGAATAATATTGTTGTTTCAGCGGTTTGTCCTGGACCTATCGAGCTCCCTAACCGATATATGTCTATAGCTCAAAAAAAAAATAATAATTTTTGGAAAAATTATAAAAAGAATCATCTCCCAATTGGAAGAATGGCAAAACCAACTGAAATAATATCAGTCGTTTACTTTCTAACATCAAAAGTTGCATCTTATTGTTCAGGTGCTATATGGAACGTTGATGGATCAGAATATTGATAAAAAAATTTATGATGTTGGATGGGAGGTAATTAATAGTTCACGGCCTGAAAATCTAAAGAAATTGAGACAAGAAGTATACGAGGTTATAACAAAAGAATTTGGATTTAAAGAAAATAACCCGGATAAAGGACTTAACAACTTTCACAAAATACTAAATGAAATTGCAGATGCTGATCTTAATGAGAAAAAAGTAAACGTAATTCAAAAAATTTCCAGTGATAAAAAACTTGTTGATTTAATATTTGAGGCATTCTCTAAAGAAATTGAGTCAATGCTAGGTAAGGACTTGTTAGTACAAAAAACTATAAATCTCGTTATACAAACTCCTAAAGACTCCAACCCAACAATACCACATAGAGATGCCCCGCCAAACTCTTATTTCGAACTAGTTATATGGATTCCATTGGTTGATTGTAGAGATACAAAATCAATGTACACAGTTGATATGTCATCAACTAAACTTGCATTAGATAACCTGGAGAAAAATCCAGATGATTGGGAGGGTTTTCTAAATAAATTTGAAGACAAAAAGAAATATCCTGAGGTAAAATTTGGACAAGCCTTATTTTTTCTTCCATACATTTATCATGGTTCAGATACAAATAATACAGATGAGACTAGATTTTCATTAAACATAAGATTTAAGGCTTTATTTTCTCCATCAGGTAAAAAATTTCCTTTACACTTTTTTCGTTTATTTAAAATTTCAAAATTAACAAAACTTGCACTAGAGAAAATTAAAGAAGAAGGTTAATAATGAAGAAGTTTTATTCTTGTGTTGACTCATTAATTCCATCTCCATTATCTGAACAGCATTTAATAATAAAAAAAAAAGCAGAGAAAGAAGGTGGATCAATTACCGCATATGCATCTGAAGAGTTTAGAACTGTAAAAAGTCAACCGTGGATTTACATTAAACTAAAAGAGACACCTGATCTTAATGGTGTTGTTTTTTTTACTGCACTACAATTTTCTTATGGAGATAAGTTCAATATTAAATTGTTTAATAAGATAATTTATGATAATTACGAAGTACATTTTGCAAGAGAAAACCTTTCTTTTAGCAAAAAAAATCTTAATCAAAATAATTTAAATTTTTTATTAAGTGATAGTTTAATTTTTCAAAGAGATGAAAAAGAATTAATTAAAATAATTTAGTATATGAAATTTCTGTATTCTAATTTTCCTAAGCAATATGGAAAGATGCTTTATTTAAAAAGTATAATTTTACTTTTTCCGAAAATTTTATTTTTAAAAATGGGATATTTAAATTTCTTTGGCTCAAAAGATCAGGATAAATGGGTTATTCAAGACATACATAAATTGAAGAGGAAGGGATATTTTTTAGATTTGGCTGCAACAAATGGGCTTATGGAAAATAATACATATGTTTTAGAGAAATATTTTGATTGGGATGGAATTGCGATTGAGGCAAATAAAGGATTTTTTTCAAAATTAAAAAGGAATAGAAAATGTTTATGTATTAATGAGGTTGTAAGTGGAGCAGAGACAAAAGTAAGTTTTCTAGAAACAGGACCAACTGGAGGCATAGTTGGTGAAAATTATGATAATAATTTTGCTAAAAGAGAAAAGTTGCTTAATGATTTAAAGCATAAAATAAAAAGCAAAATAACAAAATCATTACAAAAAATTTTAGATGAAAATAATGCTCCTAAAGTAATAGATTATTTTAGTCTAGACGTTGAAGGTGCAGAGACAGAAATTTTGAGAAATTTTAATTTTGAAAAATATACATTTTTATGTCTTACAATTGAAAGACCTACTCCTGAACTTAACTCGATACTTTTTAATAATGGTTATATTTTTGTAAAAAACTTTAAGGTAGATAGTTTTTATGTACATAAGAGTATCAAAAATTTAAATAGAATAAAAAAAGATAAATTTGTCCAATTACCTCCAAAGTCTTGGTAATTATTATGATATATTTTAAAAAAATAAATAAACATTATAAAGATATTAAACAATTTGGTATAAATGAATTTTTCAGAAAATCTAAAATATTAGCCTTTATAATAATGAAGAATTTATTATTAATATTCTTTGTTTTACCATCATTTTTAATTTTTTTTTTTATAAGCAAATTTATAATTTTTAGATTTGGTATAATCAGATCAAGTAGAGTTGGACACTTTATAGCAAATACAGAACTCTATTTGATAGAAAAAAAAATTTCAATAAATGATTCAAAAATTGTATTCGATTTTATTGCTTTTGATAATGTTAATATTTCTAATACCTATCTATCAAAACATTATAAAAAAATAATTAAAATTTATCCAAATATTATTGTTCAACCATTTTGTGATTTTATAAACTACTTTAAAAATAACAATTATATAAAAAAATCTCATATTAAAATATTAGGTGGAGGTGGTGATAGAGATTTAAATGGATACATATACAAAGAAAAAAATTCATTTAATTTCAATAATAAAGAAGATGAAAAAATTATAAAAGATACACTTGAGAAATTAGAATTTGAAAAAGATACAAAGTTTATTTGTTTAACTGTTAGAGACAATTCTTATCTTAAAAAGTTTTATCCTCGCCATAATTGGAATTATCATGATTATAGAAACTGGGATATAAAAAAATTCAACAAAGCATCAGAGTCCTTAGCAAAAAGAGGATATAAAGTAATTAGAATGGGAAAAGAGGTAAAAGATAAATTAGAAAGCTCCAATCCTATGATCATTGATTATGCTAATAGTCCTTATAGGTCAGATATAATGGACATTTATCTTCATTCCAAAAGTTTTTTCACTGCAACTACAGGTACCGGAATAGATACTGCCAGTTATGTTTCTAGAGTACCAATGGCCTGGATCTCAGTGCCAGTCCAAGGTTTTTACAGTTTTAAAAATAATTTTCATGCAACGAAACATCACATGAACAAACATACTGGTAAAAAACTAACATTAAGCGAAATATTTGAATATGGTTCACCAACAGACCAGAAATTTATTGACAATGTTTTACTTGAGGAATTAAGTGAAAAAGAGATTGATGATTTTTTAAATGAAGTTTTAGATAATTTAGAAAATAAAAGTCAATTTTCTGAGGAGGAAAAAGAGTTAAATATGAAGTTTTGGAAAAATTATAAAATTCTTGCAAAAAAATATAGATATGAACATTTACATAAAAATTATGAGTCAATATTCAGCCCTAATTTCTTAAAAAAAAATCCTCAACTATTAAAGTAAAAATGATTTTAAATTTTGGTAAAGCTTAGAATTAAAAAAAATAATACTAAACATTTAAAAGATACGTTTTAGAAATTTATGATAATTATTAAAGAACTTAAAAGACATTATATTGAAATTAAGAAAAACGGTTTTAATGAATTTAAAAGAAAATTTAAGTGGATAATTTTAAACACTTTAAATTTATTTTTCATTTTATTTTTTGTACCTCCTTTAATTCTTCTTTTACTTTTAATAAGCAAGTTAATAAATTTTAGATTTGGAATTATAAGATCTTCAAGAATTGGACACTTTATAGCAAATACAGAGTTATATTTAATTCAAAAAAAATTAGATAAGAAAAAAAAACCAATAATTATTGATTTACTTGCTTTTGATGGACCTGATTCAAATAACTATATTTCTAGTCATTATAAAAAAATTCTTAAAATTTATCCTAAAATTCTTATTAAACCCTTCAGTGATTTTATAAATTTTTTCAAAAAAAATAATTATATTAAAAAATTTTATATAAAACCTTTAGGTGGAGGTGGTGATAGAGATTTAAATGGTTATTTGTATAAATTTGAAAACTCTCTAAAGTTTAATTACAAAGAATTATCTTTTATAGAAAATCATTTAAACAAATTGGGTCTTGATTTTAATTCAAAGTTTGTTTGTTTAACTATTAGAGATGATGCATATTTAAAAAAAACCTATCCTAAAGGAAATTGGGATCAAAATTACAGAAATTGGGAAATTTCAAAATTTTTAAGAGCCTCAGAAAGTTTGACAAAAAGGGGATATAAAGTTCTCAGAATGGGAAAAATTGTTAAAGATAAATTTGTATCAAAAAACCCAATGATATTAGATTATGCAAATAGTCCATATAGATCTGATATTTTAGATGTTTATCTTCACACTAGATGTTTTTTTACAGCTACGAGTGGAACAGGAATAGATACTGCTAGCTATGTTTCAAGAAGGCCAATGGCATGGATATCTGTACCTGTATGGGGTTTTTACACTTTTAAAAATCATTTTCATGCAACGAAACATCACATGAACAAACATACTGGTAAAAAACTAACATTAAGTGAGATTTTTGAAAATAATGATGGTGGTAAAATTAAAACTGCGATGATTGATGAAGAAACATACGAAAATGTAGATATAAATGAACTAAATGAGATAGAGATAGAAGATTATTTGTTAGAAGTTTTGAATATTTTGGAAAATAAATTTATTTGGACAAAAGAAGACAAACAACTTCAATCTGAGTTTTGGAATAACTATAAAAGATTGATAAAAAAGCACAATTATGGGTTTTTACATAAAAATTATGAGGCATTGATTAGTCCAATTTTTTTGAGAAATAATCTACAACTACTTAAATAAAA
>MDTD01043432.1_pt1 | contig 10290 bp, 9 predicted proteins | sample 811221 | NCBI WGS metagenome assembly MDTD01 (sample SAMN05326646, study PRJNA326480) | marine metagenome | isolation source: seawater | place: Pacific Ocean: South West | collected 2011
CACTCGCCGAGTTAGCAAGACTTCAGATCATCCAACAAGCTGGTAATGCAATGTTGGCACAAGCTAACGCACAACCGCAAAGCGTATTGGCACTACTCCAGTAAATCCCAACTGAGTGTCAGTCAAAGGAGGTTGAATCTCTGTATTCAACCTCTTTTTTTGCCTACCTACCGGCCTGGCAGACCACAACTCCATTCGGCCTTCTTGCCCGTTCCTGGCACTTTGTAACAATTCACAACGGGCATAGGGTCCACCCGTCTATTTGACACCTGGTCATATCCCTTTTTTATACCGTTTGCGGCATAGGCCTCCGGTATCCTTTTCTCTAAAGCATCGTAGGCTAAAAGTAAAAAAATTAAAGTCAGTAAGACCTTCGAATAACTATCCTTCATACCAATTTTTCCCCTCGTATTTTGTTGTGAGTCCAAACTAGAAGTCCATAATAAATTATACGGAATAAAGCGGTGCTTACAGTGAAAAAAAAATAATAACACCTATAAGGTTTACTTGATGTGAGGTGTGGGCTACGTAAAATCTTTACAAATAGGTTTTCAAGTGCTCTAGTTCTTGGATTGATACTCAAATTGCTGCTTCAGACTATCTCTTATGCCGTTCATTGTGTTTACGCTGGTCTCCATTGCGGTAAACTGAGTAATATATCGGTCATAAACACCGGCAAGCCGCTTCTCCAAATCCTTTAAATCTTGCTCAAACCGAGCAACATCTTTCGTTTGTCCAGTGCTTTTAGATTTAATTATTCCATCTGTAGCCATTAAAGCTCTAAGATCCTTAATCGCGTCTCCCGCTATTCCGGCGTTAGAAGTAGAAAACTCACTCTGAATATCAGTATCTGCCGAAAACATTTTTCTGATATCAAGAAAATGAGATTCGTTATCGAGAGCATCCGATAAGGTGGTTTGATTGATGGTCAGCTTTCCATAACGGTCAAGTGTAACGCCAATGTCGCTCAAACTTGTCATTGTTGTGCCGGGGGTGGTGGATGCTGTTGTCACTAAACTCACAACTCTCTGTTTGACGGTTCTAAGTGTAGAATCCCCAACCAGCACACCCCCTAGCTCCTCACCCGACTCGTGGTTTGCTAAAGTATCCATTACTACCGTTAAGTTGTTAAAAACCGAGACTAAGTTCTCAACTTTTTTCTTAACTTCCGAAGTGTTCCTCATAATATCTAGAGTTACTTCTGACCCTCCAGTGGTCTGTAAAAGCTCTAAATTTACCCCTGTGAGTACGTCAGTCACCAAATTCGTTCCTCTCTCTACCGAAAGACCATCAACTGTAAACTGGGCATTTTGAGCACTTTGCAAACTAGTCGTAAAAGCAATACCGGAAGGAGTTCCTCCCCCAACTTTATTGCTCAGACTTACCGAAAAATCGTTAGCTGTTCCTGTCTTTCCTTGTAGTACGACTTTAAAAGGATTAGACGAGGCTCCGGTATCGATAAGGGATGCTGTTACATCCCAATCGAGATTGTTAATTGCTGAAACAATTCCTGCTGGGGTTGTTGAACTCCCTGAACTTGCTGATTGAGTTGAAGAAAACGATAAATCACTTGCCGTATCTGAAAATGTAAAGCTTGACCCAGCCGTGCCGGTTAGTACTATTTTATTTCCGGAGTATGTGGCCGTTACCCCTGTGCTACCGGTAATTGAGTTGATGGCAGATACAACGCCCGATGGTGTTGTTGCAAAAGTTGAGCCATCTACGTTTACAGTATTGCCGCCAATGACAACATCGAACGACGCTCCCCCATTGAGCGTTGTAGAATTAGACGCGTAGGTACCTGACTGTGTGATTTGGGATACGTTTCCAAGTTGAACGGTTCTGGTTACTCCAGCCGCGGTTAGGGCAATATTAAATGCTGTTCCGCTGTTGAGTGTACTTGTTGAAGATGAATACCCAGCAGAGGCTAAACGCTCAGCTTTTGCTAATTGACTAACAACGATATGGTGTTTACCGGTAGATGCCGTCGTTGTAGTGGTAGCGGTCATCTTAGTAGAATCACTGCTTTTTGATGTCAGGGATTGGAAATCACCCTTATCATTGAGGGTCTTGAAGGCGGTATCTAGGCTATCAAGACCGAATAGAAGACTGGAATAAGCGGAGATCTTCGCATTAGACTCGGCTATCGACTTGTTGATTACATCTTTTTTTGGCTCACCCTGAGCGTCGGTTAGAGTCTGTGCCAATTGTTTTATATCAACTCCCGTTCCCATTCCAAGAGTTTTCAAAAATTCTGTACTGTTTACACCCCCAGCCATATTATCCCTCGATTCCCTGCGCCATAATAGGATCCAAATAATTAAACCCATGTCCTAAGGTGGCAAGTTTTTGCCGCCCTAACCTACCTATCGGCATTGCCCCGAAATTATTTAATCTATTATTCATTTTTTTGCAAGATAACCTCATTTCAAAAAAATATCCTCTAATTAAGAACATTAACGACTGATATAGTCGAACAGGTTGAGATTCGATATTTGTGCAAAACTGCTCTGTGCAGCTTCTAATGAAACAATCTTTTTCTTCATATTCGTTACGGCCTCAGCATAATCAATATCCTCAACATTAGATAACGCGGTTTTAAGTTGTAATTTAACCTCTTCAAGCATATTCCTTTGGGAATCAACTACCGTCATTCCGGAGCCAACCTTAGCAATTGCAAGCGTCATGTTTTTCTGCATCTCATCAAGATCAGCTACACCCTGGTCAATACCCAACCGGTCAGAATTTTTCATGGCTAAAGATAAATCATCAAGTGCTCTAAAAAAACCAATAGCCTTAACCTCCCCGTTTTGCTCAATTCTCTCTACTTGAGTGAAAATATCTGAACCGGGTCTGTTAATGAAAATTTGCCTATTCTCGCCAACATCTACTAAGTTTCGTGTTTGATCGCCTTTATAAATTACATTACCCAATGCGTCCTGACTAAAAGCTGGTGTAGTGACCCTCGAACCAGAAAAGATATAGTGACCATTTACGTCTTTTGAATTACCAGCTGCAAGAAGTTCTCCCCGCAACTCGTCTATTTCAATAGAAAGTATTTTCCTATCGGTGGGACTGTTACTGTCGTTAGCAGCCTGAATCGCTAACTCTTTAACCCTTGCCAATATATTAGTTGCTGAACTAAGGACGGCTTCTTCCAAGCCCAATCTGTTCTCAGTCAATTGCAGATTTTCTTGAAAACCCTCTTGTCTGGAAATCACCGATTTGAGCCTCTGAATCGCTGTAGCTTGCTCGGGGGCATCACTAGCACTGACAACGGCTCTTCCAGAAGAGAGTTGAGCCTGCATTTGTGCTAACTTGCTTTGGGCTGATCCCATCTGATCAACCGCTCGCCTGTATATTAAACCTGTTGAAATTTTCATAACTATAACCTTTTTATGGCTTATCTAAGCTGAAGAATAGAATCAAACAACTGGTTAGAAACCTGCATCACCCTAGCTGAGGCCTGATAAGCTTGCTGAAAACGAACGAGATCAGCCGCCTCTTCATCCAAACTTACGCCGGAAACCTGATCACGTTTTTCCAGTGCCTGTTCGTTAACTATCGTAAGAGCTTGCTGTGAAATGTTAGCTTGATTTGCGATATTACCAACTTTTGTCACTGTCCCTCCATACGCCTCCTGCAGAGTGTCACCATTTACTCCTCCAATAAATCTTCTTTGCTCCAATTGAGTAATGGCAAGGATATTTTGGTTATTTCCCAATCCGTCATCGTCACCATCAATTAAAAAACGATCACCAGTGGCAGGCATTGCTGACAAAGAGACACTAACGCCCTGGTATTTTATTCCCTCCGACGCCACATAGGTTCGTGATGCAACTATTGTTCCAGTTTGAACATCTCTAATCTTGTACTGAGTTGGAGAGGTAAATGTAATTTCAAAAGGCTCTTTCCTAAGAGAGGCTGTTTGGTCAAAGTCGTTTGATGCATAGCTGGCATTGAGCTTTCCGGTACCATCACCTGTAACAAATACTAGCAAATCCTCTTTGATATCGCTGTCAATGTAGGCTGATGTTCTGAGACCTAGTCGAGCTAATTCAGATGATGTCCCACTGCTTCCAAAACCAATCAATATATCAGATGCCTCTGCATCTTTCTTATCATCACTGGTAGCACTCTGAACACTTGTGAAATTAAGATCACTAAGGTTATTTCCTGACGAAGTATCTTTTGCTACAACTTGAAAACTATTTTCTTGACCCGCAGTACCTACTAATTTTATTTTTTTTGTAGTGTAATCAAATGAGGCTGATATGCCTATGTTAGCTGAATTTATAGCATCAATAACTCCGGTTGGTTTAGTATTTGGAGCGGTAACGGATATGTTGTGCAAAACATTTCGAGACGTTATCTCAACATTGAAGCCGTTGCCCGAGTTGATCGTTGTTCCAGCCGAGGCAAAACTCGCTGAATCACTAATCTGCTCCTGAAGAGGTTGAACAGCACGAGTCAATTCAATTCTTTTTTCGATCGCAGACGTTGACTTATCGCCATCAACAATTTCAGCCGTAATTCCTAATGACGATAGCAAACCTTTCCCAAAAGCATTCTGCTGCCTGTTTAACCATGATAAAACGTGGTCGGTCAAATTATCGCCTGTTAGAGCTGCGGTAGTAAACGAAATGGTGTCCCCTGCATTTAAAGTTCCTGAAAAAGATAATTTGAAGTCTTTGTATTTGCCAACAGTGTCTGGAAAACTTAGTGTTTTGATACCACTGGCTAAATCGGTAGTAAGAACACCCCCGTCGATTATGGCTCCTGGCACATTTAACTGATACTTTAATTCCCCGTTGTCAGAGGTAACTTTTATTGATGAAGTGCCAGCATTAAAGAAAGTTGTATTAGGGTCGATTACATAACCAGAGGTAGTTGAAGTAACGCCAAAATGAGTGAGGGGTTCAACCGGTTCCCCATTTATTGCTAAGCCATTTTTAGAAACAATAATTCCCTTACTATCTGGCGTGACAGATCCGAACCTAAGTTTGGCAGATATTGGGTCGTTAGAGAGCAGAAGATGATTAGGAGCGTCATAATTCGGGGTTGTTAGCTGTTTCCCTTTCGCACCATAAAAAACTTTTAAGTTTTTGTAAACTGAGTCTCCCTTGCCGTTAAGGTAAGTACTGGAGTACTGAGCACTTTTAACGAAACCGCCTTTCGAAGATGCTTGATCTACTATTGTTTGACCAGCCTCCTGAGTTAATCGGTCGATTTCTGATTGCCCGACCACCGTGTTATTTTTAAGGGCTTTTTCTTTTGCCGCAGAAATTAAGTCATCTCCTAATTTACTCCCTATCAAATGACGACCATCCGTTGTGAGTATTTGCAACTCTAGAGGCGAGCTGGCACTGTAATTTTCAAGAGCTAGTTCTACCGATTTTTTTCCGGCCTGTATCTGCATTGTTGGCAAACTAGACTTTCCATCAACAAGCATCCCAGCTGTTGTATTAAGATTGTTTGTAAGGAGAGTATCTAGTTTTTTTACCTCAGGCGGTACCAATATTGGTTTTTTATAACTCAGGTTTGCTATGACTCCTCCTGTATTGAGAGCATTTTCGATCACTCTAAATTGTGCAGCAGCCGCCACCCTTTTTGGATCCGTCAATGCAACGCTAAGCCCTGCAGCGGGTCGATTAACCGAAGTCAAAGTCAGTTGTTCCCCATCTTTTGCCTTACCGGTAAGAGTAATTTTCAATCCGTTTATCTCAAGCGTGTCAATCCCAGTAACAGAGGTTTTACCGTCTGTGGCAGACCACAGTCCGGTATGATTTGTTTGCGATAATTTACCAGTATTGGAGTCTGTGGCTGTCACAAAAGTGAAGTTTCGCAATAATTGACTTGAAATGGCTATATCACTCTGCGTGCCCTCCCTGACATTTATCTGCGTACCAAACGCATCCTTGAGAAACTTAGTCAGACTGCCCATCAATTTCGTACGATCAGAGCCAACACCTGCCTCGACAGTGTAGGTAGAAGATTTACCATTTAGAGTAAAAATTATTTTATCTCCATCAGAGAAGTCTTCATTACCAATCTGGATATTACTAACTTGCCCCTCGGCCTGATCAAAATTCAAACTGATATCGCCGTACGAAATATTTGAAATATCAGAAACCGATACTGCTGATTGCACCGCTGTTTGCCCTGTCGTAGCTTCAATAGAAAATTTCGGATTCAGTGAAAACAAATCAGCACCTTTTTTTCCGTAGGCATCTAGACCCTCTTGGTGAATCTTATTTACTTCGGATACGAAAGACTTAGCTAGATTGTCTAATTCACTGTAAACCGTGTGTAATACTTTTTTACGGAATTCCACCAATCCGCCCAGGGTGCCTCCACTTAAACCCACGGCAACCTCTCTAGTGGCACTTTGCGGATCAATGTTGAAAGTAATTCGGCCAACATTCTTTTCGTCAATTGTTGCGGTAAGATTTCTTGCGTCAACTCCGCTCAAAATAACACCTTGACTGCTATTGGTTCCCAAAGAAATATTAACAACTCCACTAGTTTGTTCGGTCACAGTGTTCTTAACCAACTGTGAAAGCTCTCTCAAGAGCAAATCTCTGGTGTCTAGTAGCTCGGGAGGCTGGTCAGAAGTTGAGGAGGCACGACTCAATTGTTTATTGACAGTTGCTAACTGGCCCGTCAGAGAGTTAATCTTCCTTAACTCTGCTCTTATGCCATCCTCTGTCTCTTTTTCAATAAGTTCGAGTTGACCAGACAAAGAACGGAATTGGTTTGCTAGTCCATCCGAATCTGACAAGAAAGCATTGCGCATTATGTTTGATGCCGGATCTGTGGAGAGTTTTTTCGCCGATGAGAAGAATTTATCGAAAGCACTCAAAAGTCCTATATCCTCATCACCCAACAAATCTACGACTCGATTCGAATAAGCCAAAATTGATCTTTGCACCTCTAGATCACTAAAACTTCTCCTTAAATTGCCCTCGGCGAAAGCGTCATATTGCCTTTCAACTCCGGCTAAGTATGCTCCGGTTCCAAAAAAGGAAGTCCCGTATTGCCTTGTATTATTTTCTTTTTGATCTAACTCCTGTCGAGTATAACCCTCGGTGTCAACATTCGCTATGTTATTACTAACAGTCGCTAGTGCGCGCTGATATATGCTAACCGCTCCACTTGCGATAGAGACTAAATCACTCATTTACGAAGCCCCTTTGCGTCAGACTGATATGTTCCAGATGCTCGACTTCTAAGCGGGAAAGAACTCTCCTCAGGTTGCGATATCGAATATCCTTGAGGATCTGAATTAAGTATTAATGGTTTCTTTACCTTTTCAAGTGAAAAAGCTCTGTTTTCCATCTCTCTTCTTGAAAGAAATGACTCAGCACTTTCATCCATACCTTTCCTCTTCGATAGGCTATTTACAAGCATATCTGCTATTCCCACCGAATTCTTTCGTGCTAGGTGCAGTGCCAACTCCCGATCGTACATCGACTCATAAGTTTTTACCGAATCTGAGTCCATAAATCCACTCCGGGGAACAGCATCCCGCATAGTTTTAAGCATCATTTGCAAAAACATAGCCTCAAACTGCTCGGCTGTTTCCCTTAGAGCTCCTTCTTCCCTTCTTTTCGCTCTTCCTTTCAATTCACCTAGTTGCGCAAAATCAAGACTTGAGCGTGCCTCATTTATTAAACTTTCCATTTTTTAAATCACCACCAATTCTGCCCTCAAACTTCCGGACTTTTTTAGGGCCTCTAATATCGCGATGAGGGATGAAGGAGTAGCTCCTACCTGATTTACAGCATCAACAATTTCCCTCAAGTCAACACCAGGTTGAAATAAAAACATTTTATTTTGGGGCTCCTCAACCTCTACATCTGCATTTTGGACAGCCGCCGTAACGCCATCAGAATCAGCCTCGGGCTGACTAACCTCATTGGTGGCCGAGATAGAAACTGTAATAGGACCATGCGTGACAGCCGCTGCGGTAACTCTTACGTTGCGACTTATAACCACGGTTCCTGTTCTGGCATTTACAACGACCTTAGCTGGAGGCTCACCTGGCGTGACATCCAAGTTCTCAATCAAGCTCATAAAAGATACTCGCTGACTTGGATTCATAGGTGCTCGAACAACTACTGAGACTCCGTCTAAAGCCTCAGCCACTCCGTCTCCGAAATTGCTATTGATAGCATCAACTATTGCAGCTGTAGTAGTGAAGTCCCCATCGTGAACATTCAGCACAATATTTTCAGACTTATCAAAGGATGATTCAACTAATCTCTCGACTGTTGCCCCGCTTGGAACTCTCCCAGCGGTCGTTGTACCAATAGAAACCTGCGTTCCAGCTGCTTCAGCATCAACACCGGTGACAGTTACTTGCCCTTGAGCTAAAGCATAAACCTCTCCATCAACCCCTCGAAGAGGAGTAACAACAAGAGTGCCACCTCTGAGACTTTCTGCTTTTCCGATAGTGGAAACGTTAACATCAATTTTTTGTCCCGGTTTTGCAAATGCCGGTAGTTCGGCGGTTACCAAAACACCGGCAACATTATCTACCTCCAAGCTGGTAGCAGACTTTGTACTCAGGTCAAAATCAAAAAGAGGGCTGTCAACACTTACACCCAAACGAGTCAACATTGATTTTAGACTCTGCGCTGTAAAAACAATGTCAGATCCGTCTCCAGTGCCTTGCAATCCAACCACTAAACCATAACCAATTAATTGATTGCTACGAACGCCCCCTACAGAGGCCAAATCTTTCAACCGGTCGGCATGCGTCCATGTGCTAAGTAAAATAAAAATGATCGCAACCAGCTTGATAAAATTATTCATATTTCACCTCAGAAGGGCCAATACTTATGAAGAACTCGTGTACCCCAACCAGCTCTGCTAGCCGCAGCTAAGTCACCAGTCCCTTTGTATGCAATACTTGCATTTGCAATATTTTTCGATTGCACTGTATTGTTAGGCGCTATGTCCTCACTGCGAATGATTCCTGATACTTGAATGGTCTCAGTACCCTCTGTAAGAGCGAGTTTTTTCTCACCTCTTATCACTAAGTTACCGTTGGATAAAACCTCAACTACAGTTGTTGCAATCGAGCCTGTTAGAGACGCCGTGTGGGATGAATCACCACTCCCTTTGTTGGTGACAGTATTCCCATCAAGCTTCATACCAGATAGAGCCTCTGGAAGTATTTTGCTAGCTATACCCGGTGTGAGTGCATCGTTAGTTGAGACTTTCGAAAGGTTAATCGCCTGTTTTTTTGACGACTGAGTGCTTTCTTTGAGCGTCACGGTGATTACATCACCAACTTGGAAATCACGTTTCCTTCCAAACCAAGTCCAACTTTCACCATGCTGAAAAATCGAACCTGTCGCCGGTTTTTCTTCATCATATTTTGGAAGCAAAACTGGCGCGAACTCAGCTGATGGCTCCATTGGCGGCGTATTAGCACAGCCGCCTAATGTTAATAAAATTAAAATAGGCCAATGATGTATGTATTTACAAAGTGTCATTGTTTTCTCCTAGAGATTATTATTAATGAATCTCAACATACCATCGACCGAAGAAATAGCTTTAGAATTAACCTCATATGCGCGCTGAGTCTCAATCATATTAACCATTTCCTCTACTACGTTAACATTTGAAGCCTCCAAAGCACCCTGCATTAGCTGACCAGCCGCATCGATTCCGGGTTGTAGCAAAACTGGTACACCACTACCGGCTGTTTCCTCAAATAGATTTTGACCAATTGGCTCTAGACCTGCCGCATTAACAAATCTAGCGACTTGAATGTTCCCAATTGCCTGCTCACCTCCTCCAAATAAGCTCACCGAAACTGTTCCATCATTGCCGACAGTAACACTTGAGGCGTTTCCTGGTATCACCAAAGCTGGTTGGAGCAATAATCCCATCGAGGTTACAACCTCACCATTAGCGGTCATGTTGAAAGAGCCATCTCTGGTGTATGCAAGCGTGCCGTCCGGCTGTAAAATTTGGAAAAATCCTTCGCCATTTATTGCTAAATCTAGAGCGTTTTGAGTCTGGATTAAATTTCCTTGAGCATGAATTTTTTCAGTTGATAAAATTCTCGTGCCTGTTCCAAGCATCAGACCAGTTGGAGCTTGAGTATTGGCGGTCGTCTGTCCGCCGGCTCTCCGAACCGTTTGGTAAAGTAAATCCTCGAAAGTTGCTCTATCTCTTTTGAAACCTGTCGTATTAACGTTTGCCAAATTATTTGAAATTACTGACATCCTAGTCTGCTGTGCATCCAAACCGGTTTTTGCTACCCACATTGAAGCG
>MDTD01063932.1_pt1 | contig 10290 bp, 10 predicted proteins | sample 811221 | NCBI WGS metagenome assembly MDTD01 (sample SAMN05326646, study PRJNA326480) | marine metagenome | isolation source: seawater | place: Pacific Ocean: South West | collected 2011
CCTTGATTCAAGAGAGTTAGAGCAAAATGTATCTTTCAGTGATAAAATCTAAAACTCTCAAAAGCCCAGGTGGTGAAATTGGTAGACACAAGGGACTTAAAATCCCTCGAAGGAAACTTCGTGCCGGTTCAAGTCCGGCCCTGGGCACCATTAATCAATCATGGATTTAGCTAAAAGAAGTTTTTTTGCTATTTTATGGAAGTCCACAGAACAGCTGCTTGTTAGCTTAATTAATTTTGCTGTAACAATTATATTGGCTTGGTTTTTGGTGCCTGAAAATTTTGGGATTATCGCTATTATTGCTATCTATGTTGAATTGGCAATTTTTGCTGTTGATTCAGGGTTAAGCCAAGCTTTGATAAGAAAGAAAAATATCTCAGATATCCAATTAAATACTGTCTTTTACACTAACCTTATTCTAGCTTTATTAATTTATATAATTATTTTCTTAATCTCTCCTTTCATTGAAACCTTTTATAATCAAAGTGGCTTATCTGAAGTAATCAGAGTAGTAATGCTATCTATATTCTTTAACTCTATTTCAATTGTTCCTCTTGTGATTCTTAAAAGAAATCTTAATTTTAAAATTATTCACTATATGCAAATCCCTGCATTAATTCTTTCAGGATTAATTGCTATATTTCTAGCAAAATATGGTTATGGAGTATGGAGTATTGTTTTTCAAATGATACTTACGCCAGCTTTTTTAGCTATTTTTTTATTTATTAAAAACATCTGGATTCCAAAATCTTTGTATTCATTCTATCAGCTTAAAAAACTGGCAAATTTTAGTTTTTTCATATTTCTAGAAGGAATACAAGGAGTATTTTTTAGGAATTTATTCCTAATCATTATTCCAAAGATTTTTTCTACATCAGTAGCAGGACTCTATTTTTTAGCAAATAAAATGAATAATGTTTTGTTGCATATTGTAATTGGATCTATCAGAGAGGTTTCATATCCAGCAATGTCAAAACTAAATTATGAAACTGGTGAGTTCAAAAGAATTTATAGAGAGTTACTTAAGCTAACTTCTTTCTTTTTTTTTCCACTAATTTTCTTGGTAGTAAATCTTAGTGAACCAGTATTTAAAATTTTCTTACCTGAAAGTTATTCTAATGCATCTATCTATCTTGCATTATTAAGTCTGATTTCACTCACTAGACCAGCTGAATTATCAATTAATTCTATACTCAAAGTCAGAGGGCAAGCGAAAGACCTTTTTTTTATTTCAACTTTGAAAAGAGGTTTTATTATCTTGGCTTTAATTTTTACAATCAATACAAGTATAGAAATAATTATAATTGGACAAATATTTGCGGCTTTTCTTAGCTTAATAGTCAATTTTATAGCTGCTTCAAGGCTTTATAAATATTATTTTTTTGAGCAATTATCTGATTTATTACCTTCTTTTATAGTGGCCTTTGTAATATTTATTGCAGTATTCTTTATATCAAATAATTTTATTCATAACCCCTTTATAGAAATTTTTTTTATTTGCTCATCAACAATTCTTTTTTATTTATTGACAGCTAAAACTTTAAAGCTTTCGGAGTTTGAAATATTACTCAATTTCATAAATAAAATTTACAACAAAAATTTAGATGAAAAAAATTAAGATTACATTCATTATTCCTTCTCTTAGAGGAGGGGGAGCAGAAAATGTCATAAGGCACTTAGTTAAGAATATTAATCCAAATAAGTTCTCAATAAAGCTAATCACAGTTAATTTAAGGCAATCTATATTCCAGAACGATATTCAAGATATTGAGATTATAAATTTAAACCTTAAAAGGGTGAGATTTTCTGGATTAGCTATATTAAAAAAATTATGGGAATTAAAACCTGATATTATTTTTTCAACATTGGGATATCTAAATATTTATTTAGCTATTTTAAAGCCTTTTTTTCCAAAAAATTCTAAGCTAATTGCCCGAGAAACAAACATTGTTTCAAAAAGAATACAATTAAATAGATTCCCACTAATCTGGAAATTTTTATACACTTCTTTAAATAAAAGATTCGACATGGTTGTTTGTCAATCTCAAGATATGCTTCTTGATCTAGAAAAAAATTTTGGATTCACCAGCAACCTTTGCGTTATAAATAACCCTGTTGATAAGGAATTTATCTTTAAAAAAATCGTTGAACCTATTTACAAAGACCAAAATACTATAAAACTTTTAGCAATTGGAAGACTTAGCCATCAAAAAGGTTTCGATATTTTGATAGATGCAGTTGAAAAATTAGACTGGAAAAATCTTGAACTAAATATAATTGGAGATGGACCTTTGAAAAAGGATTTAATAGAAATTATTAATAAAAAAAAATTAGACAAAAAAGTTTATTTAAGGGGTTTTCAAGAAAATCCCTACCATTGGATTCAAAAGAGCAATGTATTAGTACTTAGTTCTAGGTTCGAGGGATTTTCAAATGTTATGCTTGAGGCATTAGCACTCCAGGTTCCTGTTGTTGCTGTGCCTGCAAAAGGGGGTGTTAAAGAGGCGCTGTCAGAAGTAGATGGATGCTTTATTTCAGATGAAATCAGCTCAGAATCTCTTGCTGATGCACTCAATAAGTGGAAAATATCAAATAAAAAAATTGACCCAAGCGTTATCAACAAATACTCTATCCCCACAATTATAAATAAATACGAATATTTATTTACAGGTTTAGCAAAAAAGCATGATGTATCAAAGGATAAGAAAAAGTAGTTTCAAAAAAACAATAGATATTTTAAGAAACAGGCCGGTATGGGACAAATTTAAAACCATATTTATTCATATTCCAAAATCTGCAGGAGTTAGTGTAAATAAGGCAATTTATGGGAAAACTCTAGGCCATTTTTATGCGTCAGAAATACAAAAAGTTACTCCAAATCTTTTTAAAAATTCGTTTAAATTTGCAGTAGTTAGACACCCAGTTGATAGGCTATTTTCAGCTTACTCATTTGCAAAGACTGGAGGCACAAAAGAAATGAGAATGCATAATGAAAATTATTATCGCAGCCATAAAGATTTTAAATCATTTGAGTCATTTGTGCTGAATTGGTTAACAGCTCAAAACCTAAGCAAAATTGATGGGGTTTTTAGGCCTCAACATCTATATATTTTTGATACTAAAGAGAAACTAATTATTGATAAATTTTTTAAGCTTGAAACTATTGAGCAAAATAAATATGAGATCTCAAAAAAGATTGGCAAAGACTTTATTTTGAGGAAGTTAAATAAAACATCAACTGTTAGGCCCAAAATTCCAGATGAAATAAAGCATAAAATCTATGAACTTTATGAAAGAGATTTTACATTGCTAAAATATAAACTTTGATATGAAGATATTACATATAATTACGGGTCTCAATGACGGTGGTGCAGAAGCCATTCTGTATAGATTGTGTAAATTTAATAAAAGTCAAAGTCATCATGTAATCTCTTTATCAGGGCCTGGCAAGTATGGAGAAAAATTAGAAAAAATAGGAGTTAATACGCACTATCTTGATCTAAATAATGTTTTTGAAATACTGTTTTCACCAATAAAATTATTTTTTCTAATAAAAAAGATAGATCCTAATATTGTTCAAACTTGGATGTATCATGCTGATTTTATGGGGGGCTTGATAGCGAAGTTATCTGGGATAAAAAAAATATTTTGGGGGGTTCACCACACTACATTGGTGAAGAATGAGTCAAAAAAAATAACTATTATGATTGCAAATATTAACTGTTTTCTATCAAAATTTATTCCCACTAACATAATTTATTGCGCGCAAAAATCTATGGAGGTGCACAAAGAATTTGGGTTTGATAATAAGAAGGGTGTAGTAATTAGAAATGGCTATGACATAAAAGAATTTTTTCCTTTCGTTACAGAAAAAGATAATGCCAACCATGCTTTTAACTTGCCAAATACATCTTTTAGAATTGGCCATGTTGGAAGGGATGATCCCCAGAAAGATCACATAACACTTTTAAACGCATTTGATATTCTTAGAGAAAAAAAATTAGATTTTCATGCAACCCTAGTAGGGACAGGATTAGATAATGATAATCAAAGGCTTCTAAAGATAATTAGGGAAAAGAATTTAAGCAACCATGTCTCTTTACTGGGAAGACGAGATGAAATACCTAAATATATGAACCTCATTGACCTTTTTGTTCTATCTTCTTCTTTTGGCGAAGCATTTCCTAATGTATTGAATGAAGCAATGGCCTGCGGAACTCCATGCATAGCTACAGATATTGGGGACTCAAAATATATTGTTGGAAATTCAGGGTGGATCGTACCTCCTAAGTGTCCAGAGGTCTTTGCTGATAAAATAATTTATGCAGCTAATGAAAAAAAATACAATCCTAGTGAATGGGATAAAAGAAAATTCTCATGCAGAGAAAGGATAGTAAATAACTTTAGCATTGAGACTATGGTAGAAAAATATAAAAAAGAGTGGTCGCGAATTTGATTATTTCAGAAATAGTAAATTATTTTACATATGCGCTTATCGTCACTGCTTACAGTTCAATAAGGAAAGTTCCATTTTGGCTGATATTTTTTCTTCTATTTGTTGGATTAACACCATTTTTTGTGAACGATTTTCTTTTTGATCCACGTTATATGAATGATCAGTTTAAGTACTTGAATGTGGTTACAAATATAAGAGATGGAATATTTGAGTGGTCAGAAAGATATACAGATAAAGTTCAGATATCTGGTAGAATTCTAGCATTAGTCCCTATACCTTATATTGATTCAGTACAAAGTCTTGCATTGGCAAATAGGCTTATCTCAAGTTTGATGATTATATGGCTTTATTCTTCAATTAAGGTGAGAGGTATAGCATTATTATTTTTGTTATTTTATCCAAGCTTTTTACTTTATAGTGCTTTGGGTCTGAGAGATATAATAGTCCTTTTTGTCATGATATATTCATTATTGTCATATACAAAAGGAAAAAAACTAAGTGCTATTGGTGTGTCACTTATTTTATATTTTATTAAGATTCAAAACTTCTATTTGATAATAATCTTTTTTGCTATTCTTGAATTGTTTTCAAGACAAAATATATTATTCAGATACAAATATACTGCCTCCTTTATTTTAATACTTCTATCTTTGCCACTTCTTCCTGACGTCATTAATACATACAACTTTTATGCCAGAGCAATGTTTATTGAAGATGGCGGCCAGTACGTTAATTATGTACATTTAACTTCAATATATGACGTAATTACTAGAGGGCCTTCTGCAGCCCTTTATTTTATAGTTAAGCCATTTCCATGGGAGGTATCCAATTCTTTCCAATTAATACAAAGTTTAGAGAACATAGCAGTTTTAGGCTTTCTTTTTTTCTTATTCATCAAAGGATATAGACGTGATAGAGCTATAACGTTTAGATGGGTTCTAATTTTATTTGTTGGACTTGTAGTTTATGGTCTCGTTGTTGCAAACTATGGTACTGCTGCAAGATATCGATTTGTTTTATTATTGCCAATAATTATTTGTTTTCATACTGAGCTATCTATGTACAGAACAAGGTTTTATCAATCACTTAATAAGTAGCATCACAAATCAAGATTGCTAACAACTAGTCTTATATTTTCCATTATTTCTGTATATTTTTCTTTATTAGATTTGTATGGATCTATTAAGAGAATTTTGGGGTTTTGAAAATTCAACAACTTAAATTTTCTTTGTTGTCTAGGATATTTTTTATTCAGCATCATTAAAATAAGAGGATCGAGTGCAAATACACGTTCAGCATTCAAGATTAATTCAGTTCTAATTCTTTGAGGCGTATGAAGAGATTCTTTTTCTCCAATAGATAGCAAATATTCTTGTGATCTTGGATCCATTGAAGCTTTTGCTATAGGATTAATTCCAGCAGAAATAAAATTGTAATCATTGCTTTTAAACTTAGATTTTAAAAGAACTTCTGCAACAGGACTTCTACAGTAATTTGCATAACAGACAACTACGAAGAGTTTTTTAGGTTTAGTTATCAACAAATCTATTTATATTTGATAAAAAAGATGAAAATGGGAAAAACTGTGTAATTACTCTGTTCCATCTGGTTATTCCTTTGGCGTTTACATAAACGATATCATTATTTAATAAATAGAATTCATTAGCATGCAAAAATCCAGAGGGTGAGCCTATATCGGCTTTATAAATTATGTATGGATTGCTATTAATTGGTTGTCTTATGACAAAAATTTCTCTACCTTCCGAAGTTCTTGTGTCAATTCCTTTTGCTTCCCCTATTGCATCAGATAAGCTCATTGGGGTGTTGGTTAAGTTAATTTTTGTAGGCCTATTTACTTCACCCAATACGTAAACCTTTTGTGAATTAAATTCAATTACGGAAACATCAATCTGTGGATCTGTAAAATTCTGAGATAACCTTTCTTTTATATCCTGGCGTAATTGGGAAACAGTTTTACCTCTACTCATCACAGTACCAGCATAAGGAAAAAAGATATTGCCATTTGAATCAACTGTTTGTAAGTTTAAGTTGCCATTATTTACATTATTAGGGAATATATCTTGCATGCCCCAAACTTTGACATAAAGCCTATCTCCATCTCCAATTTCATAATTAAAACCTTCATAGCCTTTGGTTGTACTTAGCGAAATGTTTTTAACCATTATTTTAGAGTTGATGCCATCTAGTTCTATGTATTCACCATCATCTGATTTCTTTATGCCGTCAAAATACATACCAGGTGTTAGCGAGCAAGAGCTCAGGAAAATAGCAAAAATGAGCAAACAAATAAATTTAAACTTTTCTGTCATAGTCATAATTCTCATAAAGGTATTTTTTTGCATAATACTGATAGTTGTAATTTCCATAGTATTCATAACCATAATATCCTCTTGGCTTTTGATATGCATTATAAATTACACCATCAAAATCTTGTCCAAGCTGGTTGGCAACAAGATTCACTTGTATCAGCTCGGATGCTTTGGTTTTATCATGTCTTGCGATTAGTAAATTAGCATCTGATATTCCCAAAATAATTGAAGTATCCGATACAGATAATAATGGTGCCGTATCAATTATAATTAAGTCAAAAATTTGCTTAAAATTTTCAATCTTAGCTGAAAATTCTGTGGAATATAAAAATTCAAAACTACTTATAAGTTTTGTCAATTTTGGCAATAAATATATGTCTCCTGCCTTAAGCGCTTCTATATTTTCAGAACTTATTCCTCTAAATTCATCTAAAGTTATTTTAGGAAGATTGTATTCCTTATGTTGATCTCCTCTTTTAAAATCAGCATCTATTAAAAGTACCTTCTTATTTTGTTTTGCATAAGCTTCTGCTATAAGTCTTGAAGAAAAAGATTTTCCATTTTGTGCTGTTGCACTTGTGAGAGCTATTACTTTACATTTTGAACTAATATTTTTTTGCTCAAGAAGAAAATCAATGTTTACTAAAAGGCTCTCAGCAGCTGATTTACTCGATTCTGCATTATCATCATCATTTTCGAAAGGGAGAACTCCAACTAAATTTGAATTTGGTAGATTCTCTTTTATCTGTGCAGGATTAAAAATAGGTATAAAGAACATTCCACGAATTAATGCTAAGACTAAAATAAATAGAAATCCTAATGCAGTTGTAAATAAAACATTTGAAGATTTTGGAGCAACAATTCCAACAATATATCCCTCGTCAACTATTCGAATATTTCCAAGGGTACTTGCCTCTTTAATTGAGTATTCTAGCTTTTTTGCTTCAAGTTCTTTAACAATATTTGAGGTGGTTTCAAGCTTTCTAAATAAGTCGATATATTCTTGCTGTTCTAAAGGCAAGTCTTTAATTTGAAGCTCAATCTCATTTTTTCTTAGCTCTAATAGAGCTTTTCTCTCTATAAGATTTTCTAAAATGGGATTAGAATCAGTAAAAGTTTTCCTTGCTTCTGTTATCTCAACATTGAGATCATATATTGATACTTCAAGCGCTTCGATTGTTTCAATTATAGAGCTTATTTCCTGCTCAACATTCAATGTGTTATTTATCGATCTAAATTGCGTAAGATTATTTTTATCAAGGTTGAGTCTTTCCTGAGCTATGTTTAGTCTTTCATTAATAAACTGGATTGCCTTTTGTGCTTGTTCAGTTTCTGTAAAAATGTTTGCATTTAGGAAAAGATCATTTGCTTCATTTAAGACATCTATAGCTTGTTGTGGCTTAGTTGACATATAAGACACCTTAAGAATATTTGCACCACCATAAAATATATTTTGTGAACCAACAGCCTGTAATTGAAATCCTGATCTAACAGGTTGGTATAGCATCTCAGGGTTTATATATGAGATTTCATATTCTTCATTAGCTAGCGTGCTTGGTTTTGAAAAGTTTATTTCAACACTCCCCACTTCATAATCAACATCATATTCAAATTGACCTAAAGAAATATCATCCTTTTCAAGCAGAAAGTTTTGTTCCTGAAAAAATATTCTAAATTTAGCTGATTCTATTTCTTTATTATTAATAGAGAGCTTATTTATATTTTTTAGATCAAAGTTATCATTTGAGCTGCCTAAGTTTATTTTAAGCCTTTCAATTAATCCCAGTATATTTGTTCTTGACAAATAAAGTTCTTTGACGCTATCTATATCAGTAGGGTTAGACTGGCCTAAAAAAATATCATTCGCAGCTGGCGATGGAGTATTTAATTTTTGAAGCAAGGTATTTGCAAGGTATGTTTTTTCTGCAGTTTGATAATTGTAATAAGAAGCAAAAAAAGAAATAAAAGTTACAGCTGCAATTAGTTTAATTTGCATCATGATGTACCTTATTAATGTTGCTAAATCAAAGGCTTCTATTGAAGCATGCATTCTATTTATATTGTTTGGTTCCATTGGCATAAGATTATAGTTCGAAACGTAAAAAGAAAAAACATTTACACATTCTTAATATCAATCTTATTAATTAATTGTCGTGACAAAATGTCACCTGATACTGACCTTTTATATTTATATTGTTTGGAATGGTTTAAGAGTGTTGTTGTGTTATGAAGAATTAATTTTTCAAAACTTTTTGTTTCCTTCAACAATAGACATCTAAAGGTGTGTTTAAAAAGCTCTTTAAAGCTTGTTATCTCATCAAGTTCTTCAATTTCATTTGATTTACACCATTCTAGAAAAAAAATATTCCTTAAAATCAAAGGTTTATCTTTGTTGAATACATATTTAATTGGCAAAGGGTATATTTTTCTGTTGTTTGTATCAAATTTTCCATCAGTAAGCTCGGTAGAGGGCGGTGTGTAGTATTTTGAATCTAGTTTTATCCACTGGTAAGAGGGCAATATTTCAATTTCATCATGAAATTTGATTGCCAAAAGGTCATCAGTGACTACCTTAAAGCCGTGTCTCTCTGCAAGTCTATATGCTGTGCTGGATTTTCCAGAAGTACTTTTGCCCAGAAAGATATTTATATTGCCATCCTTCTCAACACAGCTTCCATGCAGAACCAAATATTCATTAAGAAAAAGAAGATAAGCCATGCATGCATTAAGTAAAAATTTTATAAATCCAGAATCATTTAAACCTAAGTCTCGGTCATATGATATTTCATTTTTTGAAATTAAAAATCTTCCAATGCCTGGCTTTACAAGAACAACTTTTTGACAAGATTCAAAGTAATAATCTTTTTGAGACTTTATTGATATTTTATTTGTTTTTATGAATTGATTTACTTTATTTGATTTGGAAATTTTTATATCAGCATCGTTTATGCTTGGAGAAGTCTCTAGGTATTTTGTATGTATATCTAATTCAATCGTACGGTTGAATGCTATATATTTGTAGTACAATTAATTTGATTAACCAGGGTTATCTTCAGTGCCTGCAGATATCCCTTCGAAGACATTATCATTGGGCTGAAGAGTTGACTTGGGATCAGTCTCGTTATTTCCGCCTCTAATTAAGTCCTTGGCTTTACCCAGTATTTCAACTTTTGGGGATAACCACCTTTCACTAATATGTTTGTCCATAGACGCGATTATATATCTTTTATTTATACATTACTATGCTTATTCGTTATTTTTTTATTGATAGTTCTCAAGCCACAGTGAGAGTGAAACCCTTTGAAATAAGGAGTTCGCTGGACCAGAATCTCCTTTTATGTTGGTAGCAACTTTAAATTTTGCTAATTCTTCCAAAGTTTTTTTGGTGTCAAAGAAATAATCACTGTTTGTTCTTTTAAATATCAATTCAAGCTCTCTAATATCAATATTCTTTACTTCCTGTATCCATAGTCTTGAGAGATTACCTTTTTTTGTTCTATTCCG
>MDTD01163910.1_pt1 | contig 10290 bp, 6 predicted proteins | sample 811221 | NCBI WGS metagenome assembly MDTD01 (sample SAMN05326646, study PRJNA326480) | marine metagenome | isolation source: seawater | place: Pacific Ocean: South West | collected 2011
AAGGTCTCAAAATCCAGAAAAAACAAAGGTAAAGCCAAGAAGAAAACAGTCGATAAAGCTGCTTAAGTCCGTGCCATTCGGACATGACTCGTTTAAATGAGGCAGTTTGGAGAAGTCCATGTGATGGAGGTTGTGAGAGGTATTCGCATTTGCTAACAGGAACATTATTTGGCAATAACGTTTTTTCTTTTCAAGGCCTCTACTTCTAGGGTAAATCTAGGGTATGTTGTCTAGCTTTCCCCTTTTGAATAGGGTCCCAGCCGTTGGGGTTCTTTCTTTATTGATCGTTTCTCAGTCGATCGCAGACGTCTTTTCGGATCAGGATAATGACGGCTTTATCGATGCGATCGAGTTGCGTTACGTGGGGACCTGGTCGGTCGTGAATCCAGAGCTGACGCCAGAGCACGGCACGCCGCTGATGATCGGCACCACTACCACCTGGGGCGATTTTCAACGCTTCCCCGAAACGGATCAAGCCGTGGCGATCGATGCGGGCGGTTATCCTGGATCCGAGTTTGTGCTGGTGTTAACAGGCGATGGCCGCGTGCTGGATTGGTCGGCTCAAGAGGATACGATTCATCAACTTTTATACGGTTCCCAGCAATGGCAGGGCACCCATCCTCGTGAATGGCGGGGCATTGTGGACATCGAGGTCGCACCTTTCGGGGTCTTTGGTATCGATGCAGAAGGTGATATTCACTACTGCGCGGAGCCCTGGGCTGTCGATGCGGTGGACGGCCTCCACTCTGTGCAGCAGATTGAGACTTCGTACGATAGCTTGATCGTGCTGACTATGGGCGGGAACATCATGACTGCGGTCGATGGCTGGGATGATCCGCTAAAAGCAAAGGTCCCTGACCTCAGTGACGACACCGAGTTTGACGGAATTGCCGTCCGCGTTGCTGCGGGTAAGGACATCTTTGCAGCGGTGAGTTCAGCTGGAAATTTTAAGCTCTGGGGCACGACGGCTGCGATGGCGGCCATGGATACTTCATCGTTTGAATCGATCCCCCATCTCGATTTTGAGCTGAGTGCGGTGGATCACTCAGGCCTCGCGATTCGAGCGCCGTCAGCTTCGGCTATTCCTTTTGGGGCTGACAAATCAGGCTCTATCTATCCTTTTGTTTCTAAAGCTGTCAAAACGCCTAACTCGACGGGCGATTTTTCGACTTTGTACGATCGTCGCTTGAAAACTTCAGCCAGTTTTATTGAGCACGAAATTCACGCTTCGACTAGTTGGCAATATGTAGATGTCACCTCCACGGATTCTGCGCTCTTTGGTATTACGCATGACGGCACACCCCTAGAGTGGACAGTGGCCGATCGACTCGGAAAGTACCCACCAGAGTCTCTCGATGAGCTTGATTGGGCGAACCTCTCATCTCTGGATTTGCTCGATTCCCCAGTCATGTCGCTTGCGGGTCTAGAGCGTGCGACTCAATTAGAATTCCTGACGATCGAGCAAAGCTACATCGAAGACCTCAGCCCTTTGATGGGACTTGACGATCTCGAGTATCTGCGAGTTGTCGACTCGCCGACAGTGGATCTTTCCGTGCTCGATCAGCTTTCTTTGCGGCAACTTGAGCTGGAGGGCTTGCCGAGTGCCTCCGAACTCGACAGCGCTAAAGGCTTCGACTTACTACGAGCAGTCGCTCGACTTGAGCAGCGTTTCGGGCCAAATTTGCTCACTTCATTGAATTTTGATTTCGACTGGCATCATCAATTTGATCCTCAGGTCGCCGCTTGGATTGGTTTAGGTCTCGAAAACCTCTCCAGTGTGCATGCGCTCGATACTAGCCTTGCTGTAGCTGCTGGAATCGAACTTGGCAGTTTGCGTGGATTCTCCTTGTTGGATCAATTAGAGATCTTGCGGATACCGAATCAAACTGTGGTCGATCTCTCCGAGTTGGCAGACCTGCCTCAGCTTTGGGAAGTCGATCTGACGAATAATCCCGTCGTCGATCTTTCTCCGCTCTTGAGCCTGCGCGCGCTACATGACGTGAACATTACCGATACGAGCGCTGCGGAGCTTTTAGCCAATGCGCCTGACGATATGCCCATTGCGATTGAGTTGCGTGCCATCGTGGCTGAGCTTGAGCGCCGTGGTGTGAACGTGATCAACGATGGCTGGACCGCGCGTGACGACTGGCATTTACACTTTGCCGAAGACACTGCGGCAGCCATTCGAGACTATCTGAATGTAGACGATGTTGAGCTCACCTTTGCGCAGCTTGAGCAGGTGAAGGAATTTAATGTGTACGCCCGTTTCGACGACGAGTTTTTTATCACTGATCTCTCGGGCCTTGAATATGCGTGGCAGATTCAAGAGGTGAAACTGATTGAGCAAGGCGTCACAGACATAGGTCCGCTTAAATATCTACCCCATCTGAATCGCTTATCCGTGATTCACTATGATGTGATCGAAACAGAACGTCGATTGAGTGATTTGTCGCCGCTTGCAGGGCACCCCGCACTGGAGGAGATTCTCCTAATGGGGACAAACGTTCTCGACATCAGTCCAGTTTGCAATGTGCCCTTTTTGCAATACTTGGAGCTGAACAGCACTTTCGCCGACGAGTTGTACTCTTATGGTGCTGAGAAGAATCCTGTCGCTAAAGCGATTCGCGCAGAGGTGGCTTTGCTGGAGGCATCCGGTGTGCAAGTTTTCTTTAATGGTGAAAGTCGCGACGACTGGTGGCGCATCTTCGAGCCCGCGCTCGGTCGTGCTTGGCGCGATGATTTCGGAGGACAGGTTGTGTTAAGTGATCTGGAGCAGGCGACCAATCTCACTTTTTCACAAGCAGCCATTCGTGATCTCAGTGGCATGGAGCTGGCGTATCAATTGACTATACTTGATTTGGAGGACAACGCGATTACCGATCTCACGCCATTGGCTGGATTGTCCAAGCTTAGCACGCTTTCCTTGAAGAACAATCCAGTCGCGGATCTTTCGTCAGTTCTCTCGCTACAGTCACTAGGCCAGTTAAACATCTTGGGCAGCTTTGCTGCAGAATTGTATCAAGCAGGGCAGGGGACTTCCTTGCCCTATCATTCGGTTGCCAGCAAGTTGTACCGTCAACTGTTCGCCTGGCATCAAGCTGGAGGTGGCTTAGACTCTGGGGCCATTAATCGAGAAGACTGGTGGTGCCTTTTCGCACCCGAGCTGGCCGACCTTTTAGTCGAGGCTTCGAGAGGCGGCGATGGCGACTATACTTTGAGTTTGAGTGATCTAAACTCTTTTCGGACGCTCAGCGCGTCACGTGACGACCTCAGGCCGATCGCTGGGCTGACTGGGATTCAATACCTGCTGGAACTTGAAGAAGTGAATTTGCCCGATCAGGCCATCAGCGATCTCACTCCTTTGTCAGAAATGCCCACTTTGACTGCGCTTAATTTGCGTAACAGCGATCTTGCTCAATGGCCGATCAATCGCGTATCGGACCTCTCACCGCTCGCGGATAGTTTATTACTGGATAACTTGAACATCAAGAATACGGACGTCTTAGATTTGGATCCTTTGCTTAATTTGACTTCGTTGAACCAAGTTGAAGTCGATGGCACTTTTGCCGCAGACCTGATCATTCGGGGGGCTTCTGATAGTCCTCGCGCTATGCGCGCTCAAGAGATCGCGCAGCAATTTTCTCTAGCACCGCCTTCGAGTGAACGCGAAGATTGGTGGCGCGTCTTTGATCCTGCTTTGGGCAGTGCGCTGGCGGCTGAAGTCGGCTGGGGGGAGGGGGCGCTTTCTTTGGATGCTATCGAGGGACTGACAGGTTTGTCCGCGGCTGAGCAAGGCATCGTCTCACTACGAAATATCGACTTGGCCTATCGTTTAGATGATTTGAATTTAAGCTCCAACCCCTTGGAAGATTTGTCGCCATTGGCTGGTTTGCTGCAACTGGAAGATTTGAATCTGGCCTATTGCAGTCTCTTTAGCGCGCGCCTATTCGATGCCGAGCCGCTGGCAGCCATACGCAGCTTACAAGACTTAGACCTCAGTCACAATTACCTGCTGGATATTGAGGCGCTGCTGGCCTTGCCTCTCTTGGAAAACGTGAACCTTTCGAGTACCTATGTTTCCGATGACTCCTCGAATCCCGCTTACTGGATTTATAAAGTCCTAGCGGCTCGTGAGATCGATGTGACACTGGGGGAATCTCCTCTTGCGAACTACAGCTTTCTTTTTGATCCCGGCTTAGCGCTGGCGATTAGTGAGCAAGTGGGGAGTGGCTTGGCTTGGAGTCAGTTGCAGGAAAGTCTCACTGAATTAGATGCTTCGGCGCACGGAATTCAAAGCCTAGCCGGCCTGGAGTACTGCACCAATTTAGAGATTTTAAACCTGAGCAATAATCAGATTTCAGACCTGAGCCCTTTGAGTGCGCTCACGAAGCTGAGCACTTTATATCTCGGTGTGGACGTGGAGGAGCATCCGCAAGGGAATCCATTTAAGGATCTCAGCCCACTGGCAAACTTATGGTCCTTGCGGTCCCTCGATCTGCAAGGTTGTGGCGCGACGGATTTCTCGCTTCTCCTTTCACTCCCTTCGCTGAATGAGCTGTCTGCGGAAGACACACTGCTGCAATCAGGCGATGCAATGGTTGAGCGCTTGGAAGCATTTGGAGTCAGTGTGACAACAGGCGGTGACCTTCCCTTCGAACGGGTCTTAGCGCCTTCGCTCTATGCCGCGCTTGAGGCGGAGAATTCTCTTGATTTAGATATCAGTGAAATGACGCTGAATGGTTACGATATTACCAGTCTCGATGGCATCGGGATTTTTCAAAATTTGGAGGTTTTGAATGTCGGCGGCAATCGTATCACCGATTTATCGCCGCTGGCGGGCTTGCCATTGCTGTACACGCTGAATCTCAATGGCGATGATTATTGGCCTAGCGATTATTGGGCGGAAGGCACTTACAATGCAGTCTCCGACCTTTCCATGCTGGCGACACTTCCGAGCTTGAGCACTTTCAATGCACGTGGGAATCACATTTCAAATATTGAGCCGCTCTTAGATTGCCCCGCTCTGAGCAGTGTCAATTTAGAAGATAATTTTCTGCTTATGGATGATGGTGCCTACGGTGCCGCGAGTCCGGCTTGGATCTTTGCTCAGCAACTGGAAGCTCGCGGAGTGAACATTGAGACTCGAACAGACCGCACTGATTGGGATCGTTTGTTCCCTGATCCTGTGCTGTCTGAATATTTCAGAGACTACGATGGTTTCGGGATACGAGCTTTTCAGTTGGCGCATATGGAGAGTTTGCATCTCACGGAGCCCGTCACGGATCTGACTGGCTTGGAAATTCTTTATAATCTAGAAACACTCAATCTTTCCAATTGCTACGCGCAAGATTTGAGCCCGCTTTCGAATTTATCGAATCTCACAGAGCTTACCTTAGCACGTGAGGACGAGACAGAGGTTCGTTTGATCGAGGATCTTTCGCCACTAGCTAGTTTGAGTTTGTTGGAATCTTTGGATCTTTCAGGTCAAGGCGTCAGCAATATTGATGCCCTGCTTGAGATGCAGAATTTGTCCGAAGTTAATCTCAGTGGCAACTACCTCGACACACGTGCGGGCAGCGCGGTCGATGCTCTGGTGCAGGCGTTTCCGAATCCAAACATTTTTGATCTGAGCGACCAACGCGACATCTGGAATCACATCAGCGACGCAGGCTTGGAGAGGGCGATTCGAAATCAGCTGAATCTGAGTCCTGACCAAGCAATCACTCAAGCCGATTGGGAGGCATTAACTAGCTTGGTGGCGAAGGGCTATGCGATTGAAGATATTGACTCGCTTTCACTGGCCTCAGAGCTCGGAGTGGCAGTTCTTGCTGGCAATCATATCTCCGACCCATCTGTACTCGCTAATTTAGAGCGGCTTGGGTTCATTGATTTATCCAATGCGCCTAAGCTATTCCCAGAGTTGGAGAATACGGTCACCGATCTATCGAGCTTCGCTGGATTAACTAATTTGGAGCGTCTTTACTTGAACAATAATCAAGTGGCTGATGTTTCTTCGCTCTTACGTATGGGTGCTTTAGACGTTCTCATTCTCGATGGTAACCCGCTCGATCTACGCGAGAATTCGGACACCGTGCGACTCCTGGAAGCATTGATTGCGCGAGGCACCGATGTGGTTTACGATGATCGTTACCGCAGCGGACTCGCTGAAGTTCAAGACAATCCGCAGGAGTACAATTTGTATGAGGAAGCTCAATTACGAGGGCTCGCCTTGGGCAAGCCAACATTAGAGCAAGTCGATGGATCCTTTCAATTACAGTTGGACGTCTTCGAAAGCACCGACTTGATTGAATGGCTACCCGGTCAAGGCAGCTTTGAGGAAGTCGAAGGCCAGTTAATTTGGACGCCCACCAATCCCGGCAACACCAAATTCTACAGCATCGAAGCTCAGTAGTTTTAATTGCGTCATGCTCTGCGTAGCCGAGTCCTTTAGGCTCGGTTCCGTATGCTTGGCCAGTTCGCGGGTTGCAGCGGCCGCTCATACGCAAACGGGGTCTAAAGAGCCCCGCCACGTTTCTGCGTCATGCTCTGCGTAGCCGAGTCCTTAAGGCTCGGTTCCGTATGCTTGGGCAGCTCGCGGGTTGCCGCGGCCGCTCATACGCAAATGGGGTCTAAAGAGCCCCGCCACGTTTTCTGCGTCATACTTCGCGTAGCCGAGTCCTTAAGGCTCGGTTCCGTGTGCTTTGCCAGCTCGCGGTGTGGAATGGCCGCTCATACGTAAACGGGGTCTAAAGAGCCCCGCCACGTTTTCTGCGTCATACTTCGCGTAGCCGAGTCCTTTAGGCTCGGTTCCGTATGCTTGGCCAGCTCGCGGGTTAAACTGGCCAGTCGCCGCTTTCGATCCGCGTGCCGTCATGCTGGGCGATCTTCTCGACGCTCATTTCATAGATCCAGACTTCCGCCAGCGCTTCGCCCGCAGGCGTGTAGCAAGTCATCCGCAGGCGATTGTAGTCATTCTCCGCGGCCGGCCGGCCTGGCACGTAGCCTTCCAAATAGTCCAAGCCTGCGAAGGCCGCCGCATCCGCCATTTCCAGCAGGTAGCCGTGCACCCATTGCTCCCCCCGCAGCAGCAGGCCCGGATAGCCCACATGCAGATCGTACAGCTCCCCCCGGATCTTTGCTGGCACCGGCTCCGCCGCCAGTTTACCCGCACAAAACGCCGGCCAGTAGTGCCCGCCCGGCTTCAGCGTGCCATAGACAAAAACTTTAAAGTCAGATGTCGTAGAGGATTCGCAATTATTCTTAGTCATTCGGATCAAGCTCATTCATCATTGAGCGTTGGACCCATGCTTCGCTCAATGAGCTACGCAGGGCAAGCAGGTTCAATGTTCGACGTTCTCCCCCCCCCCGCTACTTCATCCGCTGTCGTACTGCTTCATACAAGCAAACACCTGCAGAGACCGATACGTTCAAGCAATCCACTGTGCCCGCCATCGGGATACTGACCAAGTGGTCGCATTTATCGCCGGTCACCTTGCGCAGTCCCCAGCCCTCGCTGCCTAGAACAAGCGCGGTCGGCTGATTGAAATCGACATCGTACAGCATGTCGTCGCCACGATCGGAGGTGCCCACGATCTGGATGCGCTGGTCGTGGAATTTACGCAGCAAATTGCCGATGTTTTTAATGCGCAAGAATGGCACGTCATCCGCACCGCCGCAGGAGATATCGCGCACGGTCGGCGTGATGCCACAAGCACCCTTGACCGGCGCCAGCACCGCAGTCACGCCCGCGCCCGAGGCCGTGCGCAGGCAAGCACCCAAATTATGTGGATCCTGCACCCCCTCCAGCACCAAGATCAAAGGATTCTCCGTGCGTTCGATTAGATCGAAGAGATCATCCTCGTTCTCGATGTGAACAACCGTCGGCCCCTTCGAATGACGAGGCGGACGTTTAATTTTATGAATAGAATTACGGCCCATAATATGGCAGCGCGCGGAGCGCTGAGTAGTTGCGCGATGCGCGCAGTAGAAAGTGGAGAGTGAAAAACAGGCATCATGCCGCTTTCCCCGCACAGGTAAAGCGGCAAGTGTCACTTCGTCAGCCGACGCGCGATGCGCGCAGTGGGAAGTGGAGAGTGGGGAGTTAAAAAGAGCCTAGGAGGCAATGAGCTCGCCGAACCACGGACGCCCCAAAGTAGCGGGGCTCTTTAGACCCCGTTCCCGTTCCGTTCAGCCGCGGATCAGCGTGGGGGGGGGACTTGTCCAGTCCGCCGTAGTGTGCGAGCTTGCTCGTCGCCCCCGTCAGAGTCAGCACCAGCGCTTACCCGACGCTATTTTGAACCGCAGATCAACGCAGATGAACGCTGATAAATAGAATCCTATTGTCTGCAGCTTGACCACGGCGGGCGCCACCACTTCGACTGGCTCAGGGACTTCGTCAAATGACGCCCCTACAAAACATTCATCTCAGTGATCTGCGTGTATCGGCGTCCATCTGCGGTTAATCTCAGGTGCCGGATTGGGGCATAAAGTTGGGAACGCCCAACATTGAATGTGTATACCATCTCTTGAACTCGCACCACGCAGCCGCTTAAAAGCGGAACTCCAAACCAAAACAGAAGCTCCAGGTCCTCCCAGCCCAGCGTCATATAAGATAAACCACATCCTTACAAGCCAGCGTCCTTACAAATCCCAGCGTCATGTAAGAAAACCCCGTCCTTACAAGTCCCAGCGTCCTTACAAGTTCCAGCGTCGTGTAAGATTCACGCAAATTCACGTAAATTAACGGTTCAAGTCCCAGCGTCGTGTAAGATTCACGCAAATTCACAGCCAGCCGCGTGGAGCGTAGCTCTTTACGCGGTAAATTACATGTCACGGCGTAATGAAATGACATGTGAGGGCGTAGCGCGTGAAGCCCCAAGACGGAACGGTTCAAGTTCCCACGTCCCCCCAGCCCCCGTGTCACGTTCCCACGCCCCCCTTCACGGTATTTTTTGCGCTTTTTTGTCTGGCACGCACTATCGATGCTGTTCCAGTCTACGCCCCCGCATTCCTCATGAAAGTCGTTTTAGCAGAAAAACCCTCCGTCGCGCGTGATATCGCCAAATACCTCAAAGCTACTAGCAAGGGGCCGGGCTACCTGAAAAATGACGAGTGGACCATTACCTGGGCCTTCGGCCACATGGTGGAGTTGCAAGAGCCCGAAGAATACCAGCCCGATTGGAAGCCCTGGCGCCTCAGCAATCTCCCCATCATTCCCGACGAATTTAAGCTGCGCTCGCGCAAGGACGGCTCCGCACATGATCAGTTGATGATCATCAAAAAACTCTTTCAAGAAGCCGACGAAATCGTCTGCGCGACGGACGCCGGTCGCGAAGGGGAGCTGATCTTCCGCTACATCCTCACCTGGACCGAGTGCGAGAACAAGCCATGCAAGCGCCTCTGGATCAGTTCCTTGACCAATGCCGCCATTGAAAAAGGCTTTAAAAAGCTCGCCTCCAGCACCGATTACGACCGCCTCTATTACGCTGCCAAATGCCGCAGCGAGGCCGACTGGATCGTCGGGCTCAATGCTACGCGCTTTTTCACTGTCGAATACGGCAAACGCAACCTCCTGCTCAGTCTCGGTCGTGTGCAGACCCCCATTCTCGCCATGATCGTCAATCGCGACCTTGAGATCGAATATTTTAAGCCCAAGGACTTCTGGGAGGTGCACACCGTCTGCCGCGAAGCCACCTTCAAGCACACCGGCGGCAAATTCGAAGACCAGGCCAAAGCCGCCGCCATCTTGGAAAAAGTCACCGGCCAGGAATTGGTGGTCAAATCGGTCAGTAAAAAGAACGAAAAGGCCAACCCGCCCCAGCTCTACGATCTCACCTCCCTGCAGCAGGACATGAATAAGCGCTACGGCTTCACCGCCGATCAGACGCTCAAGCTCGCGCAAAACCTCTACGAAAGTAAGCACCTTACCTATCCCCGCACCGACAGTCGCTATATCAGCAGCGACATCCAGCCCACCATCCCTCCACTGCTCGAAGCCCTGCGCCGGCTCAAGCCCGAAGAGATCGACAAGCTCGACACCGCCGCCTTGCCTTTTAACGCCCGCATCGTTGACGACAAAAAAGTTTCCGATCACCACGCCATCCTTCCCACCGAAGTGCTCGGCGACTCCCTCGCCGGCGACGAGCGCAAGCTCTACCAAGCCGTCGTCACCCGCCTGATCGCCGTCTTCTACCCGCCCTGCATCAAGGCCGTCACGGTCGTCAATGCCACCGCCGCCGAAGAGCCCTTCCGCGCCCGCGGTAAAGTGCTGGTCGATCCCGGCTGGCAGGC
>MDTD01041762.1_pt1 | contig 10289 bp, 10 predicted proteins | sample 811221 | NCBI WGS metagenome assembly MDTD01 (sample SAMN05326646, study PRJNA326480) | marine metagenome | isolation source: seawater | place: Pacific Ocean: South West | collected 2011
CATGCAAATTTTTCTATAGAATTTGATTTAGTTTGTCCATTGTTATTAATAATCTTCTCAAGATTCATAGTAATAAGTGACTTATTTTCTTCATTTAACACAATTTGTGTAGGATTATTAAATAAATTTAGCACGCTTTTGATGATATTACCAATTTTTTGTGTATATGCAGGATCAATATCTTTAATTTGATTTAGAATATTAGAAAATTGCTTTTTCTCAAGTATTATAGTAGGCTTTTTCTTTAATTGCTCAACTATATTTTTATAATCAACAAGAGATAATTGATTGCTCTTATGAATTCTATTATACACTTTTACATTATGGGCAACTACCATACGTATATCACATGATTTGAATTTACCGGTATTCATGTCTCGAAGTGGAAAAACTAATTCTCTTAGAAATACAATTAAGCTATCTCTATTTAATTTTTTTAATATTTCCTTAATAATATCCACATATTCTTTATAAACATCCGGATCATGAGGATGTGGTCTCTGTTCATATATTTTTTTTACAAGTTCTATTAATCGTGGTGTTACAAGAACTGATGTTTGTTCTACAATACCATTTTTACGTATTTTTGTAACGGTTCCGTTTTTCTCTTTTTTTGTAATTTCACCAGTACTGTTCAGAGTTGTCACTGTACCATCCTTCGAAATTTCGATGACATCCCCGGAATCGGGATCCGTTTGAACTTTTGTACCATCTTTTCTTTTTTCTTTTTTAATCTTTTTTGGTTTTATTAATTTCTCTTTGGGTGCATCACAGTAACTTTTATTACCATTTTCGAGTAAACACCATTTATATTCTTGGTTATCAATAGTTTCGGTAATACAATCGTTATGAATAACTCCCTTGTATACAAATGGAAATTTGCATATTCCATGTTCACCTACAACTTGACCATTTTCACCATAGGCTTCATATGCAATAATTTGTTTTTGATTTTCAGATGTAGATCTTAAATATGAATCAATATCTGAAATATGTTGAATTGATGGATTACATAAAACACATACTTGATTAGTAGATCCGGTTATACAAAAATTAAGTGAATTAAAGTTACATTCATGTTTTGGGTTATTATAAATAACCCAACTAAGCGTTTCTAATTTCATAGATGGTATTTTCTTATAATTAAATCCAAAAAAGTCATATGACAATTCTTTATTTTGTTCGGAACTTGTTGATATATATGGAGTAATATTTGCGTTTTTAGATAACGATGCAACATCAATTGAAATTAAATACCACTGATCTCTTTTGTAATTTTTAATATTATTGTTATAAGAATATATATAACACGGATCTGATATAATTTTACAAACTAGTGCATCTTTTATATCATTCGAAGTTTTAATATTAAGTTTATCGTTAAGATGATCTGAATCAACAATATCAATAGATTGTATATCAATATAATCAGAATGAAGATTCCAAGGATGTTTAGCTTTTGATTTAATAACATATTTATTTAATTCACATGTGTACTTAAGTTTTTGAATATGCTCTTCATTATTTGAATTTAATATTTTTGTTATTTCTAGTGGTATATCATGGATAGTAATTCCAGTAAATTTTTTAGTCTTTAATAAATTTTCGGTAGACATGCTCAAATTCTCACTTACATCAGATGATTGTTTTATATGTATACAACAAATCAGTAATATTAATAATATTATTCTTACATCTTTTTTGTAATAATATAATGGAGTTAAAGCCAATGCTAATAATAATAACATTTAATTTATATAATTTAGTAATATATTTTATTTATAATAGATTTGTTTATTTGATGAAAACTATATTAATATATATATATACATTTTCATGAATTTAATAGATCAATCTTGCAAAAATAAGTTAATTAAACTCGATTCTTTAATAAGTAAAAAAAAAATTTTTTATACAGTAGTTATTCAAGATAGATCTGATATTAAGGGATTATTATTTATTGAACAAAATAATAATATTTTTTTGAAACAAATTCCGAAAGATATAAAAAAGAAAAATATACAAAATATAAAGTGCTTATGTAATGGAGATATTTTAATACAAATAAATGATAGATTAATTCAATCAATATCAGATATTGAATCATTTTTTAGCAATAAGTCTGAATTAGACAATAAATCAATTGAATTATCTTTTATAAAAATTAAATTATACAATAAAATTTTTAATAAAATAAATACAAATTCTGATAAGAAGATAATTATGCAACAATTTTTAAAAAGCCAATTACATAATGAAATATATATTAAAAATATTAATGCACTCAAAATTCAAAATTGGTTTCGAGTTTTATTATCTAATAAACAGAAATTTTTAGATTATTGTAATATAATTTATAAATTATCCGAAAAATTTGTCAACAATACAATAAATACAAGTATAAACCATTATAAGAACAGTTTACGGTTAGTACATTTATTAAAAAAATTGTATTTTTCGAAATTAATTATTAATAAAATCAAATTAGAAGAACGAATTGAAAAGTTAGAAGAAATAAATCAAATACATACTTGTGCATTAAGTACTATAGAGGAGGATTTTGATGAAGAAATATTTAGAATTCAAATGAGAAATAAAATAAAGGAAGTTAGTCTTTATTATGAATATAATAAAAAGAAATTATTAGCAGATAAGGAATTTGAAAATATATTGAATGATAATGAGTTTGATTATATGAAAAGAATCAAACTCAAGAACGTCGAATTACTAAAAAATGGTATTCAAATTCAAGATAAACCCCAAAAAAAATATTATATATTCAAATATAATAATAATTGTATTGAAATAATTAACTGTAAGAATAACAAGAAAAATAATTATTTATATGATCATATTAAATTATCATTTAATAATTCAATTATGAATATTGTATCAAATAATAATACATTGGAATTTTATGTAAATAAAATTTACAAAGATATAATAATGAATGTTTTATAATTATTTAGGATAAAGCTTCACTAAAATCATATTTAAATGGCTCTATTTCAAGAGCAAATATACCTACCAATGGTATTTCAATACTAAAATTATTACCTATCATGTTATTTTTATTATGTGGACCACCTAATCTAAATATAATTTCAGTTGTGGTATCATCATTATCTCTTAATAGTTTTCGACTATTATAGTTAACATATGATACTATACTATCTATTTCACATACATATTGATTTACAGTTTTAACCACAGAATCAATATGATTTGTTTTTGTATCAGTTGTTAATGTTATTAATTGATCAATTATTCGGAGTAATAATTCATATATACATTCCAAATATGATTTAATTTGATAGATTGTATTTCTGGCATCATCTATATTAAATTGGATTCCATCTTCAATCATTTTGAGATGTTTTTTATTCATAATACCTCCCCCTACTGTATACAAACAAAATATATAAAACAGATATAAGAATATAAAATAATAATTTTTATATGGATGAATTATTACAATCTACATTTAAATATGATAGATTTAAATCATACCAAAAATCAGTAATTGAGTATATTTTAAAAGGCCATGATAATTTAGTGATTATGCCAACAGGTTCAGGAAAATCACTTTGTTATCAATTTCCGTGTTTGGTCACATCTAAAATAACAATTGTTATTTCTCCGCTAATTGCTATTATGGAGCAACAAGTATCGGAATTAAAAAAATTTAATATATCTAGCAAATATTACGATTCTAATGATACAACTGATATTATTTATGATATAATAAAATATAGTATTGTATTCATTACACCCGAAAAAATAATAAATATTATTAATAAATTAGATGTAATTAAAGATCATATCGGATTATTCGCAATTGATGAATGTCATTGTATTAGTGAATGGGGTCATGATTTTAGACCAAGTTATACTAAACTAGGAATTTTAAAACAATTATATCCGATAATTCCAATAATAGCATTGACTGCAACTGCAACAAATTCTGTAGAATCTGATATAGTAAATAAACTAAAATTAGATATATCAAATACTGCGTTAACAAAGTCATCAATTTATAGAAGTAATTTAAAATATATAATTAGAGTTAAAATAGATTTTGAAACAGATATGAATAATTTATATAAAACTGATCAGGATAAATTAATACCAACGATTATATATACAAATACTGTAAAAAATACGGATAAGATTTGTAATTATTTAGTTGATGAATTGGGAATAAAATGTATTAATTATTATTCATCAATGGATCGTGATATTAAAAAGGAAATACATGAATTATTTATAAATGATAAAATTTGCTGTTTAGTTGCTACCATTGCGTATGGAATGGGAGTTCATAAAAATAATATACGTCGTGTAATTCACTATACACCGCCTGCAAGTATTGAGCAATATTATCAGCAAGTTGGTCGTGCTGGTCGTGACGGAAATGAATCAGAATGTATATTATATTATAACAGTACAGATTTCAGTTTACCTCATACAAAAAACTGTGTAGAAAAGAGTAATATAATGAATGAATATTGTTGTACAAATAAATGTCGAAATCAATTTATATTAAATTATTTTGAGGATGATTCTAATATAATTAAGAAAATTGGTTGTAATTGTGATAATTGTATATTAGATACTGATGTAAAAGAAATCAATTTAACTCATGAAATACATATATTACTAAAAACTATTTATTATACACATGAAATCTACGGTGCAGGTATAATAATTGATATATTAAGAGGCTCTAAGAAAAAATCAATCGTAAATAAAAATTTAAACAGTATTCAAACGTATGGTTTAGGTAAATCACGTACAATTCAATGGTGGAAATACATTATAACTATTATTCAATCAAAATACAAGTATATATATACTAAACCGGAGTATAATAATATTATTTTGACATCAAAAGGGAAACATTTATTATATATCAATAATAAAAATGATGTATTATTAAAATTACCAGATATTTTCAATAAATAAAAATAAGGATATAATATTATAATGAATAATTTTATATTATGTGGAAATACTGTAGAATGGAATAATATGAATATATGTTGTAAAAAAAATGTACATGATAATCCTATAAACAAGTGTGATTTTGATTTGGATAATAGCATTCCAGAATGTATATATAAGGGGCCAAATACTGCTGTTCACTTATGTTTAGTTAAAGTTGAAGATATATTAGAATCAATTAAAACTGTTACTAATAAATCAAAAATCATAAATGATTCATCTGTTGTCATGAAAACATGTGTTATTTTAATATTTACGAAGAATATATCAATAGCTGAATTAGATAAAATGGATAATAAATTACAATCATTGAGACAAATAGAAAAAAATGATAAATTATTAAATAAATGGAAAAAAGATAATAATTATATAGAGAATTCATCAAAAAAAATTGTTAATTTACCACGATATAAAACACCTGGATATATCTCAAAACATGGAAACTATAGATTGCCTATATCATATAGAGAAATAGAAATATTATCACATCCGGTTGTAAAAGTCGAATTAGAAAATAATATAGATGCAAAATTACTTATGATATTAGAACACCGTAAAGAAAATTCAAAACCATATGGTTCATGGGATTATTCTACAATAGGTGGAGGATTTATTTACGGGGAAACACCTGGTGAATGTATTATTCGTGAAACATACGAGGAATCAGGTTTATTATTAGAAAATTATAATTTAAATCCAATAGTTAAGTTGGAATTACCAAGCAATTATGAGCTTGGAATTGAAAATTCGAATACTATTCACGTATTTAAAACTTATTTAGAATAATAATATATACAATACATTTAAAGATATGTGCAATAGTATTATATATAAATAACAATGGCGTCAACTGAACAAGTTTCAACTTCTGAGAACTCAAGCTCCCCATTATACCGCGGAGTATGTAAGTGGTTTAATAATAAAAAGGGATATGGATTTGTAACAATTGTATCCGATTCTAATAAAGGTGAGGATATTTTTGTTCACCAAAGTAACATTAACCCAAATAAAAGTACTTATCGTACATTGTGTCAAGGTGAATATATTCAATTCAATCTTGGTAAGAGTGATAATGGTAATCAAGCAGTTAATGTACGAGGAATTGATAATGGCCCTCTAATGTGTGATAACATTGCTGATCGTCTAAAGCAGCGTCGATCACGAAGGTCCGGCGACTCATCTTCGACACCTGCAGTCGAAGAGTAATTTTAAGTATATTTTGCGACACAATTCATTAATCCTTTGGTAGATTCTTGATATTTTTGTAAATTATTAATTTTTTCATTAAGATTGGTAATTGAGTTTTGCAATTGGTCTTTTTCTAAATTAAATTCTTGTTGAATTTTCTGTACAATTTCATCTTTCAAATGTATTTTTGAAAGATCAAGTTTCATTAATTCTTGAATTATATATGCATTTCGTTTTTCTGGTGATAATTTTGATATTTTTTCAAAATTAGTATCTAATTTTTTTAGTATTAAATATAATTTATCGTAGTCTTGATTTGCAATTTTTTCAATAACTAGATCACCGGCTTTCAAGTTTTCACTACGTTTATTATAATTCGCGTTTGTTAAAATTCTTTTATTAATCATATTGTATCCCCAAACAATTCTACATAAAATTTGAACAACTGTGAGGAGTCCTAATGCTATCATAATATTTTTAGTTAATTTTCCAGTTTTGCTGATGATAAGAATAATGATTGATATAAATAAGTTTATAACCATTGCAATCATAACAATATTATTTTTATCTGTTATAAGTTTTGTGAAAACATTAAATAGTTTATATATTATTTTTAATATATTTAGATATCTTCCGGGTTTAATTCCGATAATGTAAACTGTATATATTAATACATAAAGTAATGTCATTCTATTATGAATTTGAGGATTATATCTGTATTTAAAATAGTTTGTAGACATTTTAATATTGTATTGCATCATTTTAATAAATGATGCAAGTATAATAAGGTCAATTAAGATTGGTCTAACAGTTGTTGTCATATATATAATTATATTATATTTTAATAAAATTATATATTTATTTTTTGGAAAGAATATTTATTTTTTTGAATAAAAATACATGTATTTTTAGGTACAATTTTCCAATCATCATCTTCTAAATGAATTGGTTCAGATGCAACAAGAATATAATTATTAAATTGTTTAAAATAAAGAGACGGTGGTTCTTCATTTTCACTGTTAATAAATCGTGTACATATTGTATTATTTCCGTCAGATAATGCTATGTTAAATGATGAACTTTTATTATTATTTAGCATTATAATTATTTTAATTGCTTCTACTAAATAATTATACATTTTTTCAATTGATATATTTTCTTCAAGCTCATCTGTTTTAAATTGGTTAATAAATAATGCAAATATATCTTCTGAATCAACATTCCCCTTAATTACGTCAATAGCATTTTTATTTAACATACTATGAATAGCTCCTTTAATCTTTTTATATCCGGATACAAATCCATTATGTTGCATCATATATTTTCCATATGTGAATGGGTGACAATTTAATTCATGAATAAAACTATTTTCATTAAATGGCTTTACACCACGAATATGGGCAAAAAACAAATGTGAATTCATATATGTGGCTATTCTTTTTAAATTTATATCAGACCATGGTGTATTAGTTGATGTATATATAAATGGAACTTCTTTATCTTGATATAATCCTATACCAAAACCGTCTACATTAATTGCATTATCTCGGGGGTTTTCTTTATCTACTTGGGGTGTATATGGAGGTAAATAACATTGTTTAAATATACTATTAGATGGTTCATAAAGTAATGAATAAATATTGGTATCAACACCAATATAACACATCCAACGACACATTATTAGTATTTATATATATTATATTTAAAATTTAAACATAGTATATATTATATGGAATTTTATAGACAATATTTTCAGGATTCCGATTCAGAAGAAGACGTTGGTGTAAATTCTCCTGAATTTAAAATGCCACCTATTCATCAAGTATTTACGGATGGATCTTACACACCAACTAGATGTGGATATGGTATATTTTTTGGCGATGGAGATCCACGGAATGTATCAAAACTGGTTACCAATAAAAAAACAAATAATATAGCCGAATTAAAAGCAATATTAGAAGCTATTCAAATTATGATTTCTTCTCCTGAATACAATGTTGGAAATATTATTGAGATATACAGCGATAGCGATTATTGTATTAAATCTATTTTAAATTGGGCCGATTCTTGGGAACAGAATGGTTGGAAAACAGCTAAGAACAAACCTGTAAAGAATAAAGATTTAATTCAACAAATAAGATCATTTTATAAAAGTGATCATAGAGTTCAGTTATTACATGTGAAAGCTCATCAAAAACCACCTGAAGATAGTGATAGATATAAGATATGGTATGGTAATATGATGGCAGATCGTTTAGCAACTGGAAAATAAATTACAATAATATGAATTTAGTACTTAAGTGCATATTATTATGGTTTAATATATGATTACTGTATGTATTCGAAAGAGACCCTTATTAAATAAAGAGTCTCAAGATATAATTGCAGTAAATGCAAATGATTTAATAATCAACAAAATATATAAAGCAGTAGATAATTCAGAAAAAGTTAAACAATATCGGTATAAATATGACTATGTTTTTTCTGATTACGATAATAATCAATATATTTTTGATACATTATTATTTTCTAGATTGCAGACTATTCGAAGTAATCCAGTAAATCAGCTATTATTTTGTGTATATGGTGAAACTGGTTCGGGTAAAACATATACAATGATAGATAATAATGGTATACTACAATTAACACTCCAATATTTACTAAATAAATATACTATATATGTAACAGCTTATGAAATATATAATAATGACGTTTATGATTTATTAGATTATAAGCATTCGAAATATATTAAAAATATTCCTAAATTTATTAAAATACAAGGTTTAAAATCTTACATAATCGAATCAATTAATGATATAGATTATTATGTAAATATTATTAAACAAAATAGAATTACGGGTGAAACATCTAAAAATTCTAGATCATCTAGATCACATTTAGTTATTGAGTTATATTTGAGTAATTTACAAAATACACGTAATTTATATAAAATTAGATTTGTTGATTTAGCCGGAAATGAAAGAACTAAAGATTCATTGGCAAAAAATCGTGGGGATAGACGAGAGGTAGCTGAAATAAATAAAAGTTTATTTTCATTCAAAGAATGTATTCGTGCATTATATAATAATTCAAAATATATACCATTTCGGAGAAGCTGTCTAACTCAGGTTCTTAAAGAACATTTTATATATCAGAGTGATATGATAATTATTGGAAATATATCACCATCAGTTGAATCAGTACATTCAACTATGAATACACTTAATTATATATCAATGTTATTAGAAATTGATAGTAAACAATTGAATTATCATAAAAAAAATATAGAATTTCCTATGAAAAAACAAAGTCCGGAGTTAACAAAAACAAAAAGGGATGTTTCGTACTATGAAGATAAATTAGGAAATTCTAATATCAAAATAAATAAAATAGATAGTCCTAAATTGCAAAAATCACCCCCTCTAACAAAGATAAATATGAATGATATTTTACACCCAAAATTAGTTAAAACTATATTTACTGATAGTAGAACAGAACTAGCAATGGAAACAATGATTGATGTATTTTCGTGTTATATTAGTCGAAAAAAAAATTTATGTTATGAATTGAGGGAAATTTTGAGTAAAATTAAAAAGAATAAAAAAAATAAGAAATTATGGGATCAATCATATGATTTAATCCATAAAGAATTTATGAATACTAAAAAATTTAGATCATTATTTGTAAATTCAGTGGGTGTTTTTATTGATGATTTTGAACCATATAAACCTTATTCCAGATAATTTTGTATTATAGATAATATCTATAGTATCGGTAATAATTATAATAATAATCACAATATTTACAATAACCATATTTATATCCATTACAAGGTGAATGATAATATTTGACTTTTGAACAATTATGATACGTATTACATTTAAAACAATAATATTCATATTTACAGTTGTAATGAGTACAATAATAATGATTTTTATAATACGAGTTATAATCAGTGTGAGGATCGCAGTATTTATATAGACATGATTTTGAGTTATTACACATCCTATTGTATACTTAGAAAAAATTCAATAAAAATTGAAATTGTTTATATATTAAGTTTGATATGAATATATTGAAACATTCTTAGATAATGG
>MDTD01134385.1_pt1 | contig 10289 bp, 9 predicted proteins | sample 811221 | NCBI WGS metagenome assembly MDTD01 (sample SAMN05326646, study PRJNA326480) | marine metagenome | isolation source: seawater | place: Pacific Ocean: South West | collected 2011
AGGCACAGGAAGGCCTGGGCTACCGCGAGTACGTCGACCGCTGGCACGACGAGATCAAGGGCTTGTTCGATCGCTTCCAGATCTCCTTCGACCACTGGTCGGGGACGGCCCGGTGCCAGCACCACGCCGAGGCCAGCCGCCGCTTCTTCCGCATCCTGCTGGAACGCGGCCACATCTTCGACCGCACCGAAGATCAGTGGTTCTCCCCCACCCTCGAGCGCTTCCTGCCGGACCGCTACCTGCAGGGCACCTGCCCGAACTGCTCCTTTGAGCAGGCACGCGGCGACGAGTGCCCGCAGTGCGGCAACTGGATCGAGGCGCGCGAGCTGAAGGACCCGATCTGCACCCTGGACGGCTCGACCCCCGAGCTGCGCGCGACCAAGCACTGGTACATCGACCTGCCGAAGCTGCAGGAGGAAGGCCTCCAGGCCTGGTACACCGGCGAGGACGACACCCGGCCGCACGGCCCGTGGAAGCCGAACGTCGACGGCTATGTCCAGGCCATGCTGCGCGATCTGCACGCGCGCCCGATCACCCGCGATTTGCCCTGGGGCATCCCGGTGCCCGAAGAACTCGAAGGCGCGGAGGGCAAGGTGCTCTACGTCTGGTTCGACGCGCCGATCGGCTACGTCTCGGCCACGATGGAGTGGGCGGAGCAGCAGGGCACGCCCGAGGCCTGGGCCGACTGGTGGCAGAACGAGGACACGCGCCTGACCCACTTCATCGGCAAGGACAACATCGCCTTCCACGTGGTGGTCTTCCCCAGCATGCTGCTGGGACTCGGCCAGGAATGGGACGGCAAGCGCTTCCAGCTGCCGCACAACGTGCCCGCGAACGAGTTCTACAACCTGCAGGGCCGCAAGTTCAACACGAGCGCCGGCTGGTACCTCGACAACGAGCACTTCTTCGGGCAGTACTCGGCCGACGCCGCGCGCTTCTATCTGCTCAGCTCACTCCCCGAGACCTCGGACAGCGAGTTCACCTGGGAAGGCTTCCAGACGGCCAATAACGCACTGCTGGCTGACAAGCTGGGCAACTTCGCCAGTCGGGTCCTGAAGTTCAACGCCAAGCGCTTCGACGGCGTGGTGCCGGAATCCGACGGCTCGCTCGACGCCGATGACGCTCTGCAGACCGCCGACGCCCGCCTGGGAGCCATCGGCGCTCACATCGCCGCCTTCGAGTTCCGCAAGGCGGTCGCCGCGCTCATGGATGGCTGTGATGCGCTCAATCAGTTCTTCGATGCGCACGCACCCTGGAAGCTGATCAAATCGGAAGACGTCGAGGATCAGGCGCGCTGCCGGGCCGTCCTGGAACGCTGTCTCGCTTACCTCGAGTTGATCTCACGGCGACTGAGCCCCTTCTGTCCGACCGCGGCCGAGCGACTCGCGACGATGATGGGCGAAGCGATGGGCGAAGCTCGCTGGGGCGATGAGTCCGCCGCGCGGCGCCCGGCGAGGCTTGCCGCAGGGACGACGCTCGGCGAAGCTGAAGTGCTGTTCACAAAAATCGACGACGACACCATCGCAGCCGAGATCGCTCGACTCGAAGGTGCCGTCGCCTGATCGAAAGGGCGTCGTCAGCCCTAGTTCAGATCGTCTTTCCAGGCACGCGCCGGCTTGAAGCCGACGGTCTTGCTGGCCGCGATCTGAATCGTCGCCCCGGTCTGCGGGTTGCGACCGGAACGCGCCGCACGCTCGCGCAGGTTCCAAGTGCCGAAGCCGGCAATCGAAACCGAACCGTCTTCGGCGATGCCGTGCTGAATGCCACGGAGGACCGTGTTGACGGTTTCTTCCGCGCCAGTCTTCGTCGTTTCGAGGTTGGCACAGACGAAGTCGATGAGTTCGCGCTTGTTCATGAGATCGAGTGAAGGGGGTTGAGAGCTCGTATGGATTCGGGGGAGAACGAGCCAGGCTCCGGAACGTCAACGTCCCGGAGCCTGGGGAGCCGGCTTGGCCGGCAGGTGCTAGGCACCCTCCGGAGACTTAGCGCCGGCGGGTCGTCTTGCGCTTGGTGGCCTTCTTCTTGGTCGCCTTGCGCTTGGTGGCCTTCTTCTTGGTGGCCTTACGCTTGGTCGCCTTCTTCTTGGTGGCCTTACGTTTAGTCGCCTTCTTCTTGGTGGCCTTGCGGGTCACCTTTTTCTTTGCGGCCTTACGCTTGGTCGCTTTCTTTCGAGCAGCCATGAATGACTCCTTTGATCGGGTGAGGGGGTGTCTCGAGACGTCCTCCCCAAGGAGCGGGGAAGACAACGTTCAACCGTTGCATCGGCACAAAAAAAAACGATTTCGCCCGGAAACCCGACAAAAATCGGATTTCCGGACGAAACCGGTGAAGAAAACGACCTTCTTGCCTAGTTTCCTTGCTTGCTGAAGGCGCGATTGCGACCCCGCAGAGCTTTGACGAGCGGTACCGTCTGCTCGCGGCCATCGAAACGAACGGTGATCTCACCCTTCTTGATGACCGAGGTCGCCAGCTTCATCCGACGGACGGTGCCGTTCGGGAGCAGGACGCGGACCTTCTGCACGTTCGCTTTGAAAACGCGCTTCGTGTGGCCGGTGGTCTTGAGACCAACGCCACCCTTCTTCTTGGGAAGACCGCGGCGAGCAATGCTCATCCCACTCCGCGTACCTTTCCCTGTGACTTCGCAACGACGTGCCATTTCTCGTCTCCTCCGTTGAGAGGGTCGGAAATCATACCAGGGTCCAGCAGCCGGTCAAGCTGCCCTCTTCCCGGAATCCGAATGAAGCCTGCCGGACCGGCTGAGTTGACGGGGCTCGGCTCCGAGCCCACAATAGGCTACCGAACGACGGCGCCGGGAGAGTCTCGGGGGTTCACCCACCGAGCACCGAAGGGGCAAGCGCAGCGCGCGAAACTCTCAGGTACAGGGACTGGCGTCGGACGGATCCTGAATGCCTGCCGGGACTTACGGCAGCACAAACAGGGCGTTCCTGCAGCTGCGGGGGCGCCCTGTTTTCTTGTTTCCCCCACCCTCATCCCTGGCCATGGCCCACGCCTCGACCGAAACTCTGCTCCGCACTCCCCTCTACGAGGCCCATCAAGCGCTCGGCGCCAAGCTGGTTCCCTTCGCCGGTTGGGAAATGCCTCTCGATTACGGCTCGATTCTGAACGAGTCCCGAGCGGTGCGGACCGGCGCCGGGGTGTTCGATGTCTCGCACATGGCCCGCTTCTGGTTCCGGGGCCCCGCGGCGGCCGCCGAGCTGGACCACGCCCTGGGTGGCTGCGTCACCGACCAGCCGATCGGCAAGGCCCGCTACACCATGATCCTCCAGGAGGACGGCGGCATCCTCGACGACCTGATCACCTACCGCACGGGCGAGGACGCCTACTTCATGGTGGTCAACGCGGCCAACCGGGTCCGCGATCGCGACGCCCTCGTCGCGCGCATCTCCGAGACCCAGTTCGAGGACATCACCGAAGATGGCGGCGGCATTCTGGCGCTCCAAGGCCCCGAGGCGCTCCGCATCCTGCGCGAACTGACCGGCGACGCCGAACTGGCCCCCGGCTTCCTCGACCTGGCCTGGCCCGACTCCCCCTTCGGCGAGCTCTTCATCGCGCGCACCGGCTACACCGGCGAGCACGGCTACGAGATCTTCGTCACCGCCGAGCAGGCCGTGCCGGTCTGGAACCGGCTGCTCGAGCTGGGCGTCGCGCCGGTCGGCCTGGGCGCGCGGGATGTCCTGCGCCTCGAAGCCGCGCTGCCCCTTTACGGTCACGAGATTCACGAGCAGATCACGCCCTTCGATGCCGGGCTGCGCTTCGCCATCAAGGGCTGGAAGACCCGCGAGTTCATCGGCGGCGAGGCGCTGCGCGCCGCGGGCGATTCGGACAAGCAGCTGATCGGCCTGACCGCCGAGAAGCGCGTCCCGCGCGAGGGCTATCCGGTCCTGGCCGCCGGCGAGGAAGTCGGCATCGTCTGCAGCGGGGTCTACTCCGCCACCCTCGACAAGCCGATCGCCACGGCCTACGTGCGCGCCGGCGTCGAGGGCCCTTTTACGGTCAGCGCGCGCGGCAAGGAATTCCCGGTCGAGCGCGTCGATCTCCCCTTCGTCCCGCACCGCTCGCGCGACTGATCCCCCCACCTACCAAGAATCATGCGTCCCTCTGATCGTTCCTACCTCGATTCCCACGAATGGGCTCAGCTCGACGGTGATGTGGTCACCGTCGGCATCACGGACTTCGCCATCGAACAGTTGGGCGAGCTGGTCTATCTGGATCTGCCTTCGACCGGCGACGCGGTCAGCCGCGGCGACAGCTTCGGTGAAGTCGAGTCGGTCAAAGCCGTCTCGGACATCAACTCGCCGGTCAGCGGCGAGATCGTCGAGGTCAACGCCGAGCTGGCGGACAACCTCGAGAACCTCCAGAACGATCCCTTCGCAGCCGGCTGGCTGATCAAGGTCAAGGTCTCGGGCGCCGACGCCCTGGACGGCCTGAAAGACGCCGCGGCCTACGAGGAAATCGTCGCCGCCGAAAGCTAGACCCTTTCGCACCTCCTTCCCCACGGCAGCATGCCTTACATCCCGAACTCCGACGCGGATCGCGCTGAGATGCTCACGGAGATCGGCTTCAACTCGGTCGACGAGTTGTTCCAGCCGATCCCCCAAGAGCTGCAGGTCAAAGGACCTCTGGCGATCGATCCCGGCCTCACCGAACTCGAGCTGCGTCAGCACCTGACCGAGCTCGGCTCCTGGAACCGCCCCGCGGGCTGCCGCCCGTGCTTCCTGGGCGGCGGCACGTATGACCACGACTGGCCCGCGCTGGTCGATCACCTCCAGAGCCGCACCGAGTTCCTGACCGCGTACACCCCGTACCAGCCGGAGTGCTCGCAGGGCACGCTGCAGTGGATCTACGAGTTCCAGTCGATGATCGCTGAGATCTGCGGCTGCGAGATCGCCAACGCCTCGATGTACGACGGCGCTTCGGCGGCCGCGGAGGCGGTGATGATGGCTTGCTCGATCAAGCGCAAGAAGCGGGTGGTCGTCTCGGCCGGTCTGCATCCGGATGCGCGCGCCACCATTGCCACCTACGTCAAACACCTCGACATCGAGGTCGTCGAGGCGCCGCTGGTGGATGGGGTCACCTCCTGGGGTGACACGGTCAACGGCGACACCGCCGCCGTGCTGGTGCAGCAGCCCAACTTCCTCGGCGCGGTCGAAGATCTGGATGCGGTCACTGCCCAGGCCGCCGCGCACGACGCGCTGTCCGTCTGCTCGCTGTACCCGGTCGCGACGGGCCTGCTGCGCTCGCCGGGCAAGGCCGGGGTCGACATCGTGGTCGGCGACGGCCAGTCCCTCGGCGTGCCGATGGGCTATGGCGGCCCGCACTTCGGCTTCTTCGCCACCCGCGAGACGTTCGTGCGCCAGCTGCCGGGGCGCTTGGTCGGCGAGTCGGTCGACACCGAAGGCCGCCGCGCCTTCACGCTGACCTTCGCTACCCGCGAGCAGCACATCCGCCGCGAGAAGGCGACCTCGAACATCTGCACCAACAACGCGCTGATCGCGCTGCGGGGCTGCATCCACATGGCGGCGCTGGGCCCGCAGGGGCTCGAGGAGGTCGCCTGCGTCAGCCGCCAGCGCGCGCTGGAGCTCGCCGAGGCGCTCACCGGCGCCACCGAAGCCGTTCAACTGGCTTTCCCCGACCGCCCCTTCTTCAACGAGGTCGCCTTCCGCGCCACCGGCGGCGACGCCGCGGTGCAGCGCTTCAAGCAGGCGCTGGCCGAAGCCGAGATCGCCGGCGTGGTCGCGGTCTCGCAGTGGTACCCGGAGCTGGACGGCGTGTTCACGCTGGCCTGCACCGAGAAGGTCCGCCCCGAACACATCCAGCGGCTGGCTCAGGTCGCCGCTGCCAGCTTCCAGATGGAGGTCGCGCTGTGAACCACACTCCTGTCCCTCTGCTGTTCGAAGCTTCGCGCCCGGGCCGTCGCTGCACCCGCTACACCGGGGCCGACCGCGCCAAGGCCACGGCGGGTCTGCCCGCTGGCGAGCTGCGTGACACCCCGCCGGCCCTGCCCGAGATGGCCGAGCAGGATCTGCTGCGTCACTTCACGATCCTCAGCCAGAAGAACTACGCCATCTCGACGCAGTTCTACCCGCTGGGCTCGTGCACGATGAAGTACAACCCGCAGGTCAACGAGGCGATCGCCGCGCAACCTGCCTGGGCCCATCTGCACCCCTTGCAGGAAGCCGGCGAGATCCAGGGTGCGCTCAAGCTCATGCACCAGCTGCAGGCCGACCTGGCCGAGGCCACCGGCCTTCCCGGCGTCACCCTGCACCCGGCCGCCGGCGCCCATGGCGAACTGACGGCGCTGATGGTGCTGCGCGCCTGGCTCGACGACCAGGACCAGCCCGATCGCCGCACGGTGCTGATCCCGGACAGCGCGCACGGCACCAACCCGGCCTCGTGCACCCTGGCCGGCTTCAAGGTCCAGTCGCTCAAGACCGGCCCGGATGGTCTGACCGATATGGAAGACCTGAAGTCGAAGCTCGGGCCGCACATCGCCGGTCTGATGGTGACCAACCCGAACACGATCGGCCTGTTCGAGGAGAACATCGCCGAGATCTGCCGCCTGGTGCACGAAGCCGGCGGTCGGGTCTACATGGACGGGGCGAACTTCAATGCCATCGTCGGGGTCGCCAAGCCGGGTGACTTCGGGGTGGACATGATGCACCTCAACTTGCACAAGACCTTCAGCACCCCGCACGGGGGCGGCGGCCCGGGCTCCGGCCCGATCTGCGTCACGGAGGATCTGCGCAAATACCTGCCCGAGCCGCAGATCGTTGAAGAGACGGACGGCTACGCGCTGCAGGTCCCCGAGTCCTCGATCGGCCGCGTGCGCGGTTACCACGGCAACTTCCTGGTGCTGGTGCGTGCCTACGCCTACATCAAGCGCCTGGGCGCCGAAGGCCTCCGTCGCGTCGCCGAGAACGCGGTCCTCAACGCCAACTACCTGCGGGTCAAGCTGCGCGATCACTGGCGCGTGCCCTTCGACGGCATCTGCATGCACGAGTTCGTCGCTCGGCCGACCAAGGAGATGAAGGAACACGGGGTGCACACCCTCGACATCGCCAAGCGACTGATCGAGCTGGGCTACCACCCGCCCACGGTCTACTTCCCGCTCGTCGTGGCCGAAGCGATCATGGCCGAGCCCACCGAGACCGAGTGCAAGGAGACCCTCGACGGCTACATCGCGGCGATGATTCAGATCGCGGAGGAAGCCCGGCGCGGGGATGAGGTGCTGCATCAGGCGCCGCGCAACACGCCGGTTTCGCGCGTCGACGAGGCGCGGGCCGTCAAGGATCCGAAGCTCTGCTTCACCTGCGGTTGAGCCCTCAGGAAGTGACTCGCGCTCCCGGGCGGCGGCTGGATGATCCGCCGCTGCCCGGGGCCGAGAACATGGCGCGCGACGAGGCGCTGCTGGCCACCCGGTGCATCCCGACGCTGCGCTTCTATCGCTGGGAGCAACCGACGGTCTCGCTGGGCTATTTCCAGGCCGCCGCCGACCTGCCCCTGGACGCTCTGCGCGCACGCGGCATGGCGGTGGTGCGGCGCGACACCGGCGGCAAGGCGATCCTCCACGATCGCGAGCTGACCTACTCGCTGTGCGCCCCCGCGTCGGGCGCGCTCGGCGGCGGCCCGGCGGCGGCCATGCGCACGATCCACGAGGCGCTCGCCACCGAGCTGGCGCGCCAGGCCGGCAAAGAAGTCGCGATCCGCGAGCAGCACACGCTGCAGAGCGACCGCGCCGGGTCCGCCTGGTGCTTTGAGGATTCCTCCTCTTTGGACCTCGTCCTGGACGGCCGAAAGCTGGTTGGTTCGGCCGCGCGACGCCGCGGCGGCTGGATCCTGTTTCACGGCAGCCTCGTCGTGGAAGCCCCCGCCGAGACACCCGGAATCGCCGCGTGGGGCCGGGAACCGGATCGCGATGCACTCTGCACAGCGCTCGGCGAGGCGCTCGGCTACGAGTTTGCAACCGGCGATTGGGCGGCGGAAGAACAGGCCGAGGCCGCCCGGGTTGCCGGGCGCCACGCCCAGCCCGCCTTCATCGCGCGGCGCTAAGCCCCGCCAGATCCGCCGCTTCCGCGTGGTTCAGCGGGAATCCGCGGCGAAATCGGCATCTGCATCGGAATTTCCCCAATCGAAAGCCGTAACACCGCGTTGACAAAGGAAAAGGAGACGCTGCGAGCATGCCCATCACCCTTTGGTAGGCTCGCAGGGGTCGCTTTTTCCCTGTTCCTCTCTCTTCCCGCCACGGAGATTCTCATGCCCCGGTTCGCTCGCGCTCTGCTCGCGCTCCTTTCTCTTTCGCTGCTCGCGCCTCTGGCCACAGCGCAGAAGTTCGAAGACAAACGCTTCGGCTATGAACTGCGCCTTCCCAAGGAATGGTCGCAGATCCCGATCAAGGCCAATGAGGAGTACATCATTGCCAAGTTCCTGGCCAAGAAGACTTACTTCTATACCGACCCGGATCTGAAGATCACCTACGAGCACAAGCCCGAGCTACAGGTCATCGCCTTCCTCTCCGAGAAGTACCGCGAGGACTCGGTCGATGCTGAAGAGGTCAAGAACGAAGACGGCGAGACGGTCAAGATTCGCTTCAACCTGACCAACCCGTACAAGGACTACGAGGACTTCCTCAAGAACACTTACTCCGGGGGCGGCTTCTATATCGCCGAGGAAAACGAGTCGAAAGCGGGCAATCTGAAGGTCACCGAGTACCTGGTCAAGGTCGAGAAGGGCGCCAACGGTCCGCGTCGCATCGTGACCTGGGTCTTCCACACCGAGGACATCGACTTCGCGGTTCAGGCCGAGTGCTTTGAGAGCTCGTGGAAGGAGCTGCGCAGCGACATCACGCGCACCATGAAGTCCTTCGAAGAGATCGAGCGCACCGAAGGCTCGATCGTGCAGGATGCCTCGACCAGCGGGATCGTCGAGATCGAACTGGGCGAACTCACGCCCGAAGAGCGGATGAAGCGACGTCAGGCGCGCGAGCGTGAGGCGCACCAACGCGCTCAGGCCGGCCTGCCGGAGGATTGGGAAGTCATCGAGGAAGACCTGTTCCTGGTGCTCAATCACGCCGACGACAAGGACGCCGACAAGCTGGTCGAACAGGGCGAAGCTGTCTTCCGCTGGTGCGAGAAGACCTTCCCCTATCTGATCGACGACACCGACTACCTGCGCAAGCCCATCCTGCGCATCTGCAAGGACTGGGACGAACTCGCCAGCTTCGCCTTCGGCGGCCGCGAGTCCGGCTGGGTGCCCTCGATCGACATGGTGACCTACAAGGACACCGTCGGCATTGGTTCCTGGACCTACTCGAACATGACCCAGCGCTTCTGCGCCTGGTGGCTGAACGAGCACGACGGCGACTTCCTGGACGCGATGCCTTACTGGATGCGCTACGGCCTGGAGTACAACATGCTCTACGCCAAGCACAAGGGCAAGAAGCTCGAGCTCTACCCCTCGGACTGGGAGAAAGTCGGCCTGCGCCAGGAGATCAAGGATGGCGTCGCCGCCACCCCGAAGGAGATCTTCCTCGCGACCGAGGAGTTCTATGACGGCGAGAACTCGCGCTACGCCGCGGCGGCGCTGATGCGCTACCTGCTCGTGGGCAAGGGCTCGAAGGACAAGCTGACCAAGAACCTGGTCCGCGAGTACTACCTCAACATGACCGCGGTCATCGAGGAGATGGACAAGGAAGAGGGCGGCGAGAGCTACAAAGAGCCCGAGACTGAAGAAGAGGAAGCTGCCATGATCAAGGAGCGCAGCGAGCGCCTCCGCCAGCGCGAGAAAGAGCTGATGGAAGCGGTCTTTGAGCGCACCTTCGCCGAGTGGACCGACAAGGAGTGGGACCGCTTCGCGAAGTACTACTTCAAGTCGATCGGCTGAGCTTCGCCCGTTTGAGATTCGCCACCACGATGCTGCGCAACTCTGTGATTCCCACCCTCGCTCTTTCCCTGCTGGCTGCGGCTCCCGCCGCCGCGCAGGCGCAGGGAGAGGACATGCTGCTCCTAAAGGACGGCCGGATCTTCCTGGACGTCGAGCTGGTGACCACGCCCGAGGGCGAGGTCACGGTCCAGTTTGAGAACGGCGAAGTGCACGTCCCAGGGCACCTGATCCAGGAAGCCCTCGACCTCGACGCCCCGCCCCCGGCTCCGAAGAACGCCGAGGAAGAGGCCAAGATCGCCGAGGGCCTGCTGATGTATCAGGGCAAGTGGGTGTCGGCGAGCAAGCGGGACAAGATGTTCCGGGACGAGATCGAGGATCGCCGCGAAGAG
>MDTD01126906.1_pt1 | contig 10288 bp, 10 predicted proteins | sample 811221 | NCBI WGS metagenome assembly MDTD01 (sample SAMN05326646, study PRJNA326480) | marine metagenome | isolation source: seawater | place: Pacific Ocean: South West | collected 2011
CTACTTCTATTTCTTTCTTTACTACTTTAAACATTTACTTCCTTAAATTTAATTTCGAAATTACTTCCTTATAGGTTTCCATTTTATTTTTTTTCAAATAATCTAGTAATTTCTTTCTTTTGTTTACTGCTTTTATTAAACCGACAGATGAGTGCTTATCTTTCTTAAATTTTTTTATATGTTCAGATAAATTCTCAATCTTCGATGTCAAATTTGATATCTGCACTTCAGAAGATCCTGTATCTTTATCATGTCTTGCTATATCCTTCATTTTTTTCTCCATATTTATCTTATTTTTGGGTTTGCCTGATTAAATTTTCTATTTTTTCAGCATAATCAAATGAGTCATCATTTACAAAAAATAACTTTGGCATAAATTTTACCATTATTTTTTTTGATAAAACTTTTCTTATTACAAATGAAAATTCTTTTAATTTGTCTAATATTTTATCAGTATCCTTTCCTCCCAGAGGTATTACAAAAACTTTTGCGGTTTTAAGATCTGGGCTCATTCTTACCTCTGTTACGGTTATAGATTTTGTATCTAAGTCTGATATTTTTGCTTCTTCTCTTAAAAAAATCATACTAATAGATTGCTTTATCATTTCCCCAACTCTTAATTGTCTTTGAGATATTGGTTTACCTAATTTGCTCATGATGAAATTTGTCTTTCTATAGTTTTTGATTTATAAGCTTCTATAATATCTTTAATTTTGAAATCATTAAAATCTCTTACAGATATACCACATTCTAGTCCAGCATTTACTTGTTTAACTTGATTTTTTTCTCTAAAAATTGAGCCAACTTTGCCATTAAATACTATCGCACCATCTCTTATAATTCTTGCGTTAGAATCCTGATTAATTTCGCCATTAATAACTTTTGATCCAGCAACCTTTCCAACTTTGGAAACTTTAAAAATATCTAATACTTCTGCTGTACCAATTATTTCCTCGTTTATTTGAGGAGATAATAGTCCTGACATTCTTCCTTTAATAAAATCAATTAATTCGTAAATAATATTAAAACTTTCAATTTTAATTTTTTCCTTTTCAGCTAATTTTTTGGCTTCTTTGCTAGGTTTAACATTAAACGCTATAACTACGGCTTCCGAAGCTTTTGCGAGAGAAATATCCGTTTCGGTAACCATTCCAATATCTGAGAGTAATATTTTTGTTTTAACTTCATCGTGCTTTATATTAGAAATTGCAAATTTTATTGCTTCTGAAGATCCATGAACATCTGATTTTATTATTATATTAAGTTCCTCGGCATTTTGTTGGGAAAATGCATTATCTTTTGTTGCAAAACTTAAACTTTTTACATCTTCTTTAGCTTCGTTAAGTCTAGCCTCTGCAAGATTTTTAGCTTCCCTTTCTGTTTCTACAACTATAAAATCATCTCCTGCGTTTGATGCGCCATTTATACCTAAAATTTCAACTGGTGTAGAAGGATTTGCTACTTCTGAACTTTTTCCATGATCATTAATTATTGCTCTTACTTTTCCCCATTTTTTTCCGCTTACAAAATAATCTCCTTTTTTTAAATTTCCTGAAGTTACAACAATATTTACAACAGGACCTCTTCCTATATCAATTTTAGATTCCAAAACTATTCCTTTTGCTTCTGTATCATATTCAGTTTTTAAATCTAAAAGTTCTGCTTGTAGTATTATTGACTCTATTAGTTTATCTAAATTTTGTTTTGTTTTAGTTGAAATTTCAATCATTAATGTATCACCTGACAAATCTTCTGATATAAGTTCATGTTCCAATAATTGATTTTTAATCTTCATTGGATCTGATTCAGGTAAATCACATTTATTTATAGCAACTACAATTGGAACCTTTGCTGCTTTAGCATGTTTTATAGACTCTATTGTTTGAGGTTTAACACCATCATCTGCAGCTACTACTAAAACTACTATATCAGTTAATTTTGAACCTCTGGCTCTCATTTCAGTAAAAGCTGCATGGCCCGGTGTGTCAATAAAAGTAATCTTGCCCTCTCCTTTACTTATTTGATAAGCTCCAATATGTTGGGTAATACCTCCGTACTCTCCATCTACGACATTTGCTTCACGAAGAACATCTAGAAGCGAAGTTTTTCCATGATCGACATGACCCATTACAGTAACAATTGGGGGTCTAGATTTTAGATTTTCTTTTTTATTTTCTTTTATTTTTTTAATAATGTCTTCTGCTTTATCTTCTTTAATTGGGTTATGACCAAATTCTTTAACCAGATATTCAGCGATATCCCCATCAATTGCATGATTAATGGTTGCTTTTACACCCATTGTAAGAAGATGTTTAATTAAGTTGCTCGACTGCTCGCTCATTCGATTTGCTAATTCTCTAATTGTTATTATTTCGGGGATTGATACGTCTCTCTTAATTGGTTTAAATTCTTGTTTATCTTTTTCAACTTTCTGCTGATCTCTGTTCTCTTTTTGCCTAGCTCTTCTAATTGATGCTAAACTCCTTCCTCTTTTTTCACCTCCATCATCATCACTCAAAGCTCTAGAGATAGTTAATTTTAATTCTCTTTTCTTGATGTTTGTTTTATCTTTTTCTTTTGATGTTTCTCCTTTTAATCTTTTCGTTGCTCTTTGCTCTGCAAGTTTTCTTTTTTCAAAGTCAGATATTTCTTTTTTTTGTGCAAAACCTATGGGTTGTTTTTTATGAGCAAAATTTACGTTTGGTTTTTTAGAACTGTCAAAATTTGGGTTTGATTTAAAGAATTTTTTTTTTTTGATAATTCTTATTTTTTGTAATTATAACAGTATTTTTTGAGCTTGATTTTGCTTGTTCAATGTTATTAATAGTTTTCTTCGTGTTTCCTGATATTGAAAGTTTTAACTTTTTCTTGTCCATAAGTCATCTCTTAATCTTTATATACTATATTTCTTGCTGACATTATTAAATTATCAGCTTCCTGTCTTGTTAGAGCAAAATCCTCTAAGTATCCTTTTATTTTAACTTTTTCTCCGTTGACTACATCATATGTGCCGGTTAGTTCGTCCGAAGCAAGGTCTGCAAAATCCTCTAATGTTAAAATCTTTTGTTCACCTAATGTTACTAACATGCCGGGGGTTAGTCCAGATAGTTCTATTAAATTATTGTCTAATCCTAAAGCCTTTACCCTGTTAGATATTTCCTCTTGATCTTTTTGATAGAACTCTTTTGCTCTATCTATAAGTTCTTTGGCAGTATCTTCTTCTATGCCTTCTATTTTAGTTAAATTTTCTAATTCACTATCTTTGATATCTTCAATTGATGAGAATCCCTCTGCAACAAGTAATTGTCCAAGAGTTTCATCTAATTCTAAATTTTTCACAAAATTATCAGTTTTTTCTTTAAACTCTATTTGTCTTCTTTCAGAATCCTCTTGATCAGTCAAAATATTGATTTCATGGTTTAATAATTTTGTAGCAAGTCTTACATTTTGTCCCCTTCTACCAATTGCTTTACTTAAATTTTCATCAGTTAAAATTACATCTAATTTCTTTTGATTGTTATCTACATTGACTCTTAATATTTCAGCCGGGGATAATGCACTTGCAGCAACAATTGCTAAATCTTCAGACCAATTAACTATATCAATTTTTTCTCCTTGGAGCTCGTTCACAACAGCCTGAACTCTGCTTCCTCTCATACCTACACATGCCCCAACCGGATCTAAAGAATTATCTTTAGCTTTAACACAAATTTTAGCTCTGCTTCCTGGGTCTCTAGCTGAGGAAATAATCTCAATTAAACCATCATAAATTTCTGGGACTTCTAATGTAAAAAGTTTTTCCATAAACTTTGGATGTGCCCTTGAAAGAAAAATTTGTTGTCCTCTTTGTTCTCTTCTCACGTCCAAACAATATGCTTTTACTCTATCTCCAGCTTTAATATTTTCTCTAGGTATCATTTCATTTTTTTGAATTATTCCTTCGGCCTTACCTAAATCCACAATTACATTTCCAAACTCTAATCTTTTAACAATACCACTTACTATTGTATCTTTTTTGTCAACAAAATCATTGAATTGTCTTTCCCTTTCAGCTTCTCTTACATTGAAACTTATAACTTGCTTTGCTGTTTGAGCGGCAATTCTACCAAAGTCAAATGATGGGAGAGATTGAAGAACCTCATCACCAACACTTTTTTCCTTATTATTTTCGTCTAAAAGCGTTGCCTCTGATTTGCTAATTTCAATATTTGGATTTTCTGGTTTATCTGAAATTATTAATTTTCTATAAATTTCAATATTTCCATTATCCCTATTAATATTCACAATAATATTATTTTCTGTACCAAATTTTGATCTAGCTGCTTTTGCGATTCCTGACTCCATTGAATTTATAATTAATTCTTTATCAATAGATTTTTCTATTGCAACTGCTTCAGCAATTCTTAATAACTCTAATTTATCTGCTCTTCTGTTTAACATTTATTTATTTTCTCCAAAAAAAAATGGGCCGAGGCCCATTTTGAAATTTCAACAATGTCTGGCAAATATAAATATTTTTTTTATATTTTCAACTTTATTTACTTATTAAAAATGTCAGCTTTATCTGTTTTTTCCCACGAAAATGCACCATTTTTCTCTGGATCTCTTCCGAAATGACCATAAGCAGCTGTTTTCTCATAAATAGCTTTATTTAAACCTAACATTTCTCTAATACCTCTTGGGCTTAAATCAAAATTTTCATTTATTAATTTTTCAATATGTGTGTTTTTTTCTTCGTTATTTTCAAAAAGATCTACGTAAATTGATAATGGTTTTGAAACTCCAATCGCATATGCTAGTTGAATTAAACACTTATCTGCAATTTTTGAAGCAACTACATTTTTAGCTAAGTATCTAGACGCATATGCTGCTGATCTGTCTACTTTTGTTGGATCCTTGCCAGAAAATGCACCACCACCATGTGGAGCTGCACCACCGTATGTATCAACAATAATTTTTCTTCCAGTTAATCCACTATCACCATCGGGTCCACCAATTACAAAATTACCAGTTGGATTTACATAAATTTCTTTTTCATCTAAGCCAACTAAAAGTGCTTTTGGAATTGCTTTCTCTATATATGGTTTTACTAATTCTCTAACCTGAGATTGGTTAACTTCAGGTGAATGCTGTGTTGAAATTACCACCGATTTGACATTTGACGGTAAACCATCTTTATATTGAATAGTTATTTGGCTTTTTGAGTCAGGTTCAATGTTTTTTAACTTTCCTGATTTTCTATCCTCAGCCATAAGTCGTAAAATTTTATGAGAATAATGTATTGGTGCAGGCATTAAAACATCAGTTTCACGACAAGCATATCCAAACATAATTCCTTGATCACCCGCACCTTCGTCCTTATTGCCTGATGCGTCTACACCCATTGCAATATCAGCAGATTGCGAATGAAGATGACTTTCTATTTTTGTTGCTTCTTTCCAAGTAAAACCCTCTTGATCATAGCCAATATCCTTAATGCATTCTCTTACTTTTTGAATTAAATTATCTTTTTTAATTTCAGGTCCTCTAACTTCTCCAGCTAGAACAACTTTATTTGTGGTAGTTAAAGTTTCACAGGCAACTCTTGATTGAGGTTCTGCGCTAAGATAAGAATCTACTACCATATCTGAAATTCTATCACATACTTTATCTGGGTGACCTTCAGATACTGACTCGCTAGTAAAAAGGTAGTTTTTTAAATTATTCATTTTTTAGTTTTGTAAATGAAAAAATTAAAAAAATAAATAATAAAATTATTAAAAAATAAATTTTATTTTCAAATGTGGAAAAAATCGTTTTATCAACACTTACAGTTTCCTTAATTGATATTATGCCCTCATTTTTTATATCTAATTTTTCTATTACTAGACCTGTGGGATCTATGATTGCTGATATACCGTTATTTGCTGACCTAAAGGTATATTTGCCATATTCAACAGATCTAAAAATACTATGAGCGAAATGTTGATATGGTCCTATAGAGTCTCCAAACCATCCATCTTCGGAAATATTGACGATAAAATTATAATTTTTTTTATTTGACAACCTACCCGAATAAATTATTTCATAACATATTAATGGCAAAATACTAATTTTTGAATTTTGGCTTACTTTGAAAATATTTCTCTCTGAACTAGCTGTATAGGATTGATAATTGTTTGTTAAGTTTTTTAAACCTATTTTTTTTAGAATATTTTCAAAAGGAAGAAATTCTCCAAAAGGAACTAGGTTATTCTTATGATATTTATAAATAATGTTGGCCTTGCTATCAATTATAGATAAAGAATTATAAAAATATTTTTTTTCTTTTTTTAATTCTATATCATTTATACCTAATATTATTTTATGTTTTTCTGAAAAGAATCTTGTGAATAAAAAATCATATTCACTTTTCAATAATTTCAAATTTGTATTTGGAATAATACCCTCTGGCCAAATAAAAATAGTGTCTTCATTTTTACTTGGTTTACTTAATTCAATTAATTTAAGTAAAATTCCTTCATTATCCATACTAGAATAAAATCTCTCTATCGGTATCTTTGTTGATAAAATTTTAATTTCTGCATCTAAAGGTTCTGCCTTTAAGTTCTTAAAATTATTTATTTTAAATACTCCATATCCATAAACTAGTATTGTAATTGTGATAGTTATTAATAATCCGAGTAGCTCATTCTTTTTTCTACTCAGATATAAAATCGAAGGGACTGAAAATATAGTTATTAAAATTGTATTAAATGAATAAATACCAATTAATGATACGATTTGGATAAAAGCTATACTTTCAGAAAATGCGTAAGCAAAAAGATTCCATGGAAACCCGGAAAAAATATTACCTCTAATAAAATCAAAAAATCCTAATACTAAGGAAAAAACTAAAATATTTACGAAAACCTTTTCTGACTTAAGATATAACTTGAATACAAAAAAAGCTATTGAATAAAAAAGAGCTAGAAAAGCTGGTATTAGAATTACACCAAATGGAATTAATACCTTAAAGTTTTGGTCATGTAAAAGAGCTATAGGTATCCAATACAAACTTGAAACAAAATATCCAAAACCAAAGATAAATCCATAAAGTAAGAATAACTTTAGATTATTATTTTTATTTTTTATTAAAAAAATTATTAACAAACTAAATGTTAAAAAATTTATTATCCAAAAATTATAGGGTGGTAAACTAAAAGAAGACAATGCGCCTAAAAAAAATATATAAATATTTTCGATATAAATTTTATATTTTTTAGGTATCAAATTATCCTTTAATTTTACGAAAAATTTTATTTTCAATAGAATTCATTATTGCATAATCCTTATCTGATTTATGATCATAGTTTAATAAATGTAAAAACCCATGAATAAATATTTTTATAAAGCCATTTTCATAGTTATTTCTATTCTTTTTTAAAAATTCTTCATAACCAATCACAATGTCACCTAAGTAAAAATTTTTATTTTTAATATTTTTATTAAAATTTTTTTTGTCAAAAAAAGGAAATGATAAAACATCAGTTGGTTTATTTTTATTTCTAAACTTCTTGTTTAGAAATTTAATCTTTTGATTATTTGTTAATAAAATAGAAATTTGTGCTTTTTTGTAAAGAAATTTATATTGACTTGGAAATTTTTTTATAATGTTTAATATTTGAGATCTTGGATTTTGAATAATTTTTTTCCATTTTTTAGTTTCAACCAAAACATCTGCCTCAATCATTATTATTTTTTTCTGAATAGGCTTTAACAATTTTAGATACCAATGGATGTCTTACTACATCTCTATGATCAAAATCTACAATCGAAATTTCATCTAAGTGACCAAGCAATTTTTTTGATCTATTAAGACCTGATAGATTTTTGTTGGGTAAGTCAATTTGAGAGGGATCGCCATTTATAACTATCTTTGAATTTTCCCCAATTCGAGTTAAAAACATCTTAATCTGTGTATCCGTAGCATTTTGTGCTTCGTCTAATATTGCAAAAGAGTTTTTTAAAGTTCTGCCTCTCATAAATGCTAATGGAGCAATTTCAATATCACCTATTTCAATTTTTTTTTGAATTTTTTCAAAGTCTAGTAAATCATATAATGAGTCATATAAGGGTCTTAAATATGGATCAACTTTTTCTCTCATATCGCCTGGCAAAAAACCTAATCTTTCTCCAGCCTCAACTGCAGGCCTAGACAAAATAATCCTTTCAATTTTTTTATCAAGCAACATCGTTAAGGCGACTGCAACGGCTAAGAAAGTTTTTCCAGTACCTGCTGGTCCACACGATATCACTACATCGCTAGTCCTAAGAGCTTTTACATAGTTTTTTTGTTTTTCTGATCTTGGAATTACAGATTTTTTAGGTGTTTTAATTATATAATTAATGTTTTCTTGTAAATTATTTTTTTCATCAATCATAAATTTATTAATAGATGAAATTATATCTTTTTTTTCAATTGTTCCATTTATAATATATTGATCATACAAAAAACTGATAGCATTTTTTACTATTTCGTTTTTATTATAATCATTTTTTAAGATTATTGAATTACCTCTAGAATAAATTGATGTATTAGTAATTTTTTCTAGTTCTTTAATATTATTATTAAACTCTCCTGAAACTCCTAACAAATCCTCATTTTTAGAAAAAATAATACTTATTGTATTGTTTTCTGAGTAAACAAATTTTAAATCAGTTTTTTTAGTTTTAGTAACAATATTATTCAAACTATGCTGCTTTCATTTTGTTTTCGATTTTTCCAAAAAGTGTATTTTGGTTACTATTTTTTATACTTACCTTGACTGTTTTTCCAATGTCTTTATCCTCAGCGTCAAATATTACTGAATTAAAATATTCATTACGTCCAAAAAATTTATTTTGATCTTCGATTCTATTCTCTACTAGTACCGAAATTTTTTTATTTTCTAACGACTTATTGTGGTCAATTTGATTTTGAAATAATAAAGATTGGAGTTCTATCAATCTTTCTTTAGAAAATTTTTCATTAACTTGACTTAAAGTTGAAGCTTTTGTACCGGGACGTGAGCTAAAAATAAATGAAAAAGAATTTATAAACTTAATTTCTTTTACAAGTTCTAGTGTTTTTTCAAAATCAGATTTTTCCTCACCTGGGTAACCTATTATAAAATCACTAGAAAATTTAATTAAAGGATTAATTTTAAGCAGTTTTTCATAAATATTTATGTAGTCTATAACTTTGTGTTTTCTATTCATAAGTTTTAAAATTTTATCTGAACCAGACTGAATTGGTAAATGAATAAATGGCATCAATTTTTTATTTGTGGAATAACATTCGATTAAATCATCTGTCATGTCAACTGGATGGGATGTTGTGTACCTAATTCTCTCTAATTCTGAGTATTTTTCTAATTCATTTATCAAATTTGAAATCCTTAGTTCTTTATTATTCTCATAATAGCTGTAGGCATTAACATTTTGACCTAAAAGCGTAATTTCTTTTGCTCCATTTTTAATAAGATCCTCAGCCTCACTTAAAATATTTTTAAATGGCCTTGAACACTCGGGGCCTCTTGTATAAGGAACTACACAAAAATGACAAAATTTATCACAACCCTCTTGAATTGTTAAAAAAGATGAAACTTTGCTATCTGAATTTTTTACCTTATCCAAAAAGTCAAATTTAGAAATTGTATCAAATTCTGTTTCATCTTTTTTTTTGTTTTTTTGGAAGTTATCTAATATTTGATTAATTTTGTGATAAGATTGAGGTCCTATAACGACATCTAAAAAAGGTTCTCTTTTTAACATCTCCTCATTTTCTGCCTGCGCTACACATCCTGCAATAACCATTATAGGTTTTTTTTTGTTTGAATATATTTTTTTGACTCTGCCGACTTCATGAAAAACTTTTTCTTTAGCTTTATCTCTTATATGGCAGGTATTTATAATATAGCAGTCTGCATTTTCTTGATTTTCTGTTTTTTTGTATCCAATTTTCTCAACTACATCAAAAATTCTGTTGCTATCATATTCATTCATTTGACAGCCAAATGTTTTGATAAAAATTTTTTTGCTCACTTATTTTTTTTTTACCCCATAGAGCTCAAGTTTATGATCAACCAGTTCATATCCATATTTATCTGCGACTTTTTTTTGAAGTTTCTCAATTTCATCATCAACAAATTCTATTATTTCACCAGTCTTTACGTCTATTAAATGATCATGGTGACTTTCTACCATTGCTTCATATCTTGCCTTTCCACCTTTAAAATCATGCTTTGCAAGAATACCTGCTTCCTCAAAAAGTTTCACTGTTCTATAA
>MDTD01173894.1_pt1 | contig 10288 bp, 7 predicted proteins | sample 811221 | NCBI WGS metagenome assembly MDTD01 (sample SAMN05326646, study PRJNA326480) | marine metagenome | isolation source: seawater | place: Pacific Ocean: South West | collected 2011
ATCTGGAAAAGCTGCTCAACGATCCAAGCAGTGGCTGTGGCGAAGGGTCCACTTGCGTGTCGAATCGAATTGAACTGCCATCGGATGCAACACAGATGGAAGGTCAGTGTCAGCGTACCCTGGGGTATATTTATCATGTGGTGACCAATGGAATCCGCTCCATGAAAGGCTATCGCCATCAGATGACCGACCCAACGGACAGATGGGCGGTCTCCGCGTATGTGCGTGCATTACAGCTCAGCCAGTCTTCGGATAAAAACCAGTTGGTGGATGCCCTGTCCGAACGAAATCTCTCGCCAAACGATCAGCGGGTTGTCTTTCAGACCCTGGATAAAGGTGGCGAGCACATTTTCTCTAATACACAAACTCTGACGCCCGTTAAGGGCAAGAAGAAATAGGGGGGGAGCATTCATGGGACATGGACTGACCTTCGCAGACTCGCCGAAGATTGAGCCCGCGATTGCCACGCGCCTACGCAACATCTTCGCTGGTGTAGGCGCAGCGGGAATCCTAGCGAGTGCAGCCCTGCTTTTCCTCGGCGACTACGGTGGTCACGGGGCAAAGATATTTTATTTTTCGTACCTGACGGCCTACTTCGCCTGTGTGACCATTCACTGGGCTGCTTGTTTTACATCATTATTCATCACCTTACGCGAGCCGCATGGAGTACAGGGTTTCGACGGATTGCTGAAAACGTCGCCGGTGTCTTGCCTTGGGCAATCGTTGGATTTATCCCCGTGGCGCTGGGCGCCCATGACCTCTTCCACTGGACACACGCTGAAGCCATGGCGATAGATCCAATTTTGCAGGGCAAAGCTGGGTATCTAAACGAGCCGTTCTTCTTCGTTCGCGCAGTGATCTATCTCTTGCTGTGGTCAGCAATGGCGATTTTCTTTCGCAAAATGAGTGTTCGCCAAGATGAGAGTGGTGACACCGCGCTGACATTTCGAATGCGTTGGTGGGCCCCTCTATGCACACTCGCATTTGCGTTGACTGTAAGTTACGCAGCATTCGACTGGCTAATGGGGCTCAATCCCCACTGGTTCTCTACCATGTTTGGCGTCATCGCCTTTGCTGGCGGCATGGTTAGTGCGTGTGCGATGCTCGTGCTCTTGGGAATTTGGCTACAGAAAAATGGCGCTTTATCCACAACGCTAACGGCAGGTATGTTTCATGACCTCGGTAAGTTGATGTGGGGCTTTATGATCTTCTGGACCTACACAAGCTTCAGCCAGTACTTCCTTATTTGGTACGGTAATATTCCTGAAGAGACGGAATGGTTCCTCCTGAGAATGAGCAATGGCTGGGAGAATGTTGGGTTATTGGTGATTTTCGGACACTTTATTTTTCCGTTGTGGTTCTTGATGTCCCGCCATGTAAAGCGCAACCGCAAAGCGTTGGGGGCGGCAGCCGTTTGGATGTTATTCATCCATTACGTCGATATTTACTATATTGCGATGCCCAATATTCCTCATGATGTGATGCACGGCTTCCATCCAGATTGGTTGAACCTGACCACACTCATGGCTGTTGGTGGATGCTACGGCGCCGCTGTAGCCAGTCGGTTTAGTAAGGATGCGGTTGTCGCGTATCGGGATCCGCAACTCAAAGCCTCCATGAATTACGATAACTTCTAAGGGGCAAGTCTTTCCTAGTGTTCAATCGCCTCCTGGTTACAACCATTTGGGTCGCGATGTCGATCTACGGATACGCCAGTGCGCAAGCACTAGGATCAGAAACAAATTCGACAAGACAGCAGAAGAGCCCCGTTCGCGTCGATGAGTTTCTTGAGTCTTATTTGCCTACCGATCTGACGTTCGAAGATCACAACGGCAATACCGTGACCAGTTCGAGCCTACTCGCAAATGGCAAACCAACCATATTGACCTTTGTTTACTATCGGTGCCCTGCGGCGTGCACACTTTTACTGAACGGTTTGACCGAGGCGCTTCATGCTCATGACTTTCGACTTGGTGAAGACTTCAATCTTGTTACGATCAGTGTCGATGCTCGGGAAACGATGGAATTGGCCAGCGCTAAAAGAAATACATATATTGACCAATTGCCCGCAAATCAGGCGCACGACCCGGAGGCTTGGCGTTTTCTTACAGGCTCGAGGTCTGCCATCGAATCGATCACCAATGCCGTTGGCTACCGATTTGTTTATAACCCAGACTCTATGCAATACGACCACCCGTCAGTTCTCATGTTTGTGAGTCCAACCGGTCAGCTGAAACGATATCTTTACGGTAGTTATTTTCAGCCTGACAATGTCCGATTTGCATTTCTAGAGGCGGGGAATGGTGCGCTGGGCACACTTTCGGAAAGACTGGCGCTGTACTTCTATGATTTTGGTACGCCAGAGGTCGGCAGACGCTACGCTCTAAATAAGCAGCGTTTGTTACTGGTGCTGGTTGGAGGTAGCGCTACGCTTGCTGCGGTTCTATGGTTCATTGTTGGCTGGAGTAGACGGCGAGGAACCTGAGCTTGTCCGCCAGAATTTATGGATTCATCCTTGTGTTACTCTGAACTGTCAGCACCATCGTCTAAATCATCGGGATTAAAGGCCGGTGTTTGCTTACCGTCACCCCGGTCCTGGGTGGGCGGCGACGTGGGTAGCAAACGACGACTGACAGGAGCAAAGCGATAGACCTTAGTATCCGACCCGCCACGAATGACTAAAGTCGGCTGAGAACCGCTCGTATCGATTTCCCATGAAGAGAGTATTTCTGCGCCTTCCTTGGTCTGGGTGAGGAGCGTAGTTTCAAAAATTTCGCTGGTAAGAAATGGGTCACCATTGACCACCTTTAGCGCTTGATACTCTAGCATCGAGTCCGCTCTTGGTGCTCTTTCCAGTATGAATAAGTCAAGGTAGCCGTCGCCTGTGATCTCGGCTGTCTGTAATTCAACCGAGACAGGACCCGGCGCTGTTCGGCTGCGGCGTACTTCGAGGAAGCGGGCAGGCTGTCCTTCTACCCGAGAGATAAATGAGACCAAATGATTGTCTCCAACTTGGGAATCCTTGAATTCTTCGAATTCTTCAGCGAGTTCCTCGTCAACACGTTCATATACGATGCCGCAGCCATAGGTGCCTCTGCGATCATCGAATAGGAGTTTTGCGGCAACCACTCGACGAAATTCGGGCCCAAGTCGTTGCTTCACATTAGATTGGGCAATTGCGCAAAGCTGTTGATTTGGTTTTATGGGTGCTTTTACACAGCCAATGGCCACACATAAAAAGACGCAGCTGAGGCAATGAATGATTCGCATTTCGTGACTCCACTCTAGGTCTTGCGTACCCATAGTGAATCAGGTTTGGCGTACCTTGGCTAATTTCTCGCCTAAAGTATACAAGGGAAAAGTTAATTTCCCCATGAACAACTCGCAGGGCTGGTTGTCATCCGGGTCTAGTCTTGATAGATAAGATCACGCGCATGGGAATAGCGCGGATGACAGGTTCAATTAGGTTACTAAACAGGGGGTTCGGATGGCGACTCGTGGCAGGCGAAAGGCGACCAGTCTTAGTGCGGAACAGCTAAGCGTGGCGTATCGCAATATGTATTTGTCTCGGCGGCTTGATGACAAAGAGATCGAATTAAAAAAACAGAATCGAATCTATTTTCAAATTAGTGGCGCCGGTCATGAAGCGATTTTGACCGCTGCAGGCATGGCGCTCAAGCCAGCCCATGATTATGTAATTTCCTACTATCGTGACCGTGCACTCATGCTGCAATTGGGGATGACCGCCGAAGAAGTACTCTTTGCGGCGGTAGGTGCGAAAGCGGACCCTACGAGCGGTGGTAGGCAGATGCCCTGTCATTGGGGTCACCGTGCACTTAACGTCCTGAGCAAGAGTAGCTGCACGGGAACGCAGTTTCTACAGGGCGTCGGTGCAGCTGAAGCCAGTTGGTATCGAGAGGCACATGCGCCCATACAGGACTTGATTGAAGGACACGGCGATGAGGTTGTGCTCATCACCTCTGGTGAGGGCACAACCAGCGAAGGCGAGTTTTTTGAAGCGTTGAATACGGCCGCTAATAAGAAACTGCCTGCAATATTTTTAATCGAAGACAATGGCTACGCCATCAGTGTGCCGGTCGAAGTCCAAACCGCAGGTGGGTCCATCAGCAAGTTGGTGGAAAATTATCCTGACCTTTTGATTGAGCGGGTGGACGGCTGTGACGTCGAAGCTAGCTACGCAGCCATGACCAAGGCGGTGGATTGGTGTCGCAAGCGTAAGGGACCAGCGTTGGTTCATGCGAGTGTTGTCCGTCCCTATAGTCACTCCATGAGTGATGATGAGCGTGCCTACAAACCAGAAGTGCAGCGTGTCGAAGAACAGAAGGGTGATCCTCTAATGCTGATGGCCGACCTTCTGGTGAAGCGTGGCATTGAAACCAAAGACAGCATAGACGCTATCCACGCTTCAGTAGATGCTGAGATCGCAGCAGCGACGGAATCTGCCTTGGTGGCAGAGACGCCCAAGCCTGAAGAAGTTTTCGATTATATTTACAGCCATGACGTTGATCCTACCTCGGCAGCATTTGATACCGAGGACCAAGGTCTCGATGGAGATGCAACCAAGACCATGGTTGACCTCCTAAATGCCTGTCTTCAAGATGAGATGACCCGAGACGAGCGAATCGTGGTGTTTGGCCAAGACGTGGCTGATGCCTCTCGTGAAGAAGTGCTGGAAGAATGCAAAGGCAAGGGCGGCGTATTTAAGGTAACGCACGGTTTGCAGAAGAAGTTTGGCGTCAATCGCGTATTTAACTCCCCATTGGCGGAAGCCAATATTGTGGGGCGCGCGTTAGGCATGGCTGAACGCGGCATTAAACCCGTCGTCGAGATTCAGTTCCTAGACTATATCTGGCCTGCGTTTCAGCAAATTCGTAATGAGTTGGCGACAGCTCGCTGGCGAAGTCACGATGCATGGCCTGCGCCAGTGGTGATTCGCACGCCGAGCGGTGGCTATCTGAAGGGCGGCGCCCCCTATCACAGCCAAAGCGCTGAGACCTTGTTTACTCACATTCCCGGCCTTCGGGTTGTGATGCCATCCACGGCTCGTGATGCCAATGGTCTTTTGCGTACGGCAATTCGCTGCGAGGACCCCGTTATCTTCCTAGAGCCAAAGCATCTGTATCGACAAACCTACAATAAGGGTGCCTACCCAGGCGATGACTTCATGATTCCTTTTGGAAAGGCTGCCCATATCGAACGAGGCGATGAACTTACACTGATTACCTATGGCGCCATGGTGCACCGAAGTCGAACAGCGTTGCGCCAGTTGCAGAAGACGCGCGATGTTTCTATTGACCTCATCGATTTACGAACGCTGTCTCCCTACGACTGGGATACAATTAGCGAGTCTGTTAAACGGACCGGTAAGGCCCTTGTGGTGCATGAGGAAACCAAGGCGTGGGGATACGGTGCCGAAATTGCCAGCCGAATTGGCGAAGAGCTATTTGAATGGCTGGATGCACCAGTGCGACGGGTCGCGGCATTAGATTCCTTTGTGGCGTATCATCCAACCCTAGAGGATACCATTCTGCCTCAATCGTCAGATGTTCTCACGGCGTTGGAATCGCTGCTAGACTATTAAGTAAGGTGCCGCTCCGTCATAACCGTGGACAGTCTTAAAACTTGCCTACGGGTTGACTAATTTTGGCACAGCAATGCTCAGCGTGCCGTCGCGGACGCTGACCGTCGTTTGACCTTGAAAGTTCTCGGGCAGCTTGCCAGCGAGCCGAATTCTCAAAATCGCGGCATTCGCAGTTTCGTAGGACGGATGGATCAACGCTCGTTTAACGGAGGCATGGTTCAAGCGTACCCACTGTCGAGTCGCATGCATGTCTGCGATGCGAATGACCAATACGTCAGAACCATCGCTGAGCAATGTAACCCTGGACGCCTCGATGGCGGCTGCGAGCTTCACATTGACCACCAGATTGGTTTCAGCGCCGACTGTTGCAGTCAGTATTCGATTTGAACCGAGTGTCGATGCTTTAGTTGGCTTAAGGATTGCGCCACCCCAATAGTCATTGCCCTTCACCACATATGGCGGCCAAATTCTCGGTGCAGGCATGAACTTTAGCTTGGAAAAACGCGGGCGAAGGACTCGAATCAAGGCGTCCGCCCGTGCTGTTGCCAGCTCGAAGGCATCCCGTTGTGGTGTATGAGTTTGAGGGGAGTATGCTCGTTCGCCAGGCGCTGCATAGGTTTCGACAACCACCAGGGTAGTTGTGTGATCGGCAGCTACAACAGCCTCAAGCTCTTTTCTGAGCTCGGCAACTTTTGACGCCGATGCATTTACCTGGCCCGCTGCATATGAAACGGTGAGTGGCTGATCGGGAACCACCATTGGCTTCGCCCTGGGCAAACGTATGACCGGTGCTGCGGCATTACTTTTTTTCTTAACGACCTGTGTTTTTCGCACCAGGGTTGTCGGCAGTTTAGTGCCCGTAATCTTGGGAATTTTGGCTTCGCTGAGCGGTATCTTCTTTGGTGAAGATGGGACTATTTGAGCATTCTTAGACGGTGGATGCTTAGCCGCAGACCCTGTTCTCGCAACTGATGGAGGCGCATCGATAGTGCCTTCTTCTGTGGTCGTCTTGGTCTGTTTCGTGGGCGTTGTCGCTGGGTCCGTCGTTGGACGTTGAACAGGCTCATCTACCACGGGTAGGGTTTTCGGTACAGACGTTACTGAGACGAAATCAGTAGGATTTGACGTCTTCGGCGACGGTGCAGTTGCTGTTAACTTGGGCACCTTCATTTGCGTACGTCGGTCTAGTGGCATGTCTGAGTTCATGCCCGCCGGTACTACAATTGCGTTTAAGTCTCGTTGTTCGGCGCCAAAGTGATGGGTGACCCTAACCGCGAATCGACGTGCGGCGGAGCCGCCCTCTTCATTCAGCCCCGTTGACGCGCCGATGGAGAATTGAGTGAACTGTCCATAGGTAACACCACCGAATATTTCTAAGGGCTCAGTACCAGGTATATCCTGTTCCGAGGCATTGAGCTGACCAATCGTCTCTGTGAAGATGAGCCAATGCGGCCAATCCAGTGGTATGTAAAGTCCTGCACTAAAATCGATCACATGCGAGAAGTGCGCGTCGGCGAAGACCGCCGTCTGCGACCGATGTACATATCCGATACTCCCTCGGAAGGTGAGATCGTCGAATCGCTGACTGAGCATTAGTCCACCGGCGACACTTGTCGCACCTGCGCCAGAGAGCTTTTCCGTGTGCCCTGTCGGAAAGAAGAGTGTCCCGTATACGCCGAGTCTAAGGCCCAGGTCCGTAGCGTTTACGAACCGCCAGCGGACACCTAACAGTGTGTCGCCGGCGGCGAATCCACTGCCCGAGAATTGGTCTAGAGCGTAGCCCGAGAGATATCGACCTCTCAACGAGAGTTGGAAACGCAGATTCTCTGTTTGTTGCCAACCAATGCTCAAAGCAAGGGCGCTCTGTGCATCGATGACCGAAATTCTTCGTAGGGATACCGGATCTACGCTGTCTAGGATCCCCTCGGCATGATTCAGATGCAGTGAAAGCGAAAAGTCGCCAGGTGCCTGCATCTGCAGGCTTTCGACGGCGATACCGTCGGAAAATGGCCCGCTCGGTTTCAGTAACTGTAGGTCTTGTCCCATCGCTGTACCCAACAGCGCTAACTGCGCCAGGAGCAGAGGTAACAATCCTGTTGGGAACCACCGAATCACGAATATTCGCCTTCCATTGAGCTTTAGTTTTATTGTCTACTACATCCTCTATCGGTCAAGAAAATGAACACTTAAATGATTGTAAACACTACGCTTTTTATTATAGTGTCGGCTTATCGTGCGAATGGGGGCAGATGGAGATACCATCGCACGGAGATTTGCTTGAGGTGGAAAACGAAGTTTAATGTGGCAGTCACTGCGAAAAGTGTACTTGGACTCGCGCAAACCGGCGGATAGCGTTTTCAATATTTGTGTTGCGCGACCACTCGCGACACCACTCGTTATTTTTTTTGAGAAAATTAAAATGACGCCGAATCAGATAAGTCTGCTCGGTCTCTGGACCATGCTGGCTGCCGGACTGTGTTGGGTTACTGTTTTTTGGACGGCACCAGCCCAGATCAGCAATCGGATGCACCTGTGGGCAGGACTGGTACTCGTGGAGCTCGCTTATCTATTTGATTGTGCGGACGGTCAGCTAGCAAGACGAACAGGTCTTACAAGTCGGGTAGGTGCCGAATTTGATTTCCTTGTGGACGAGATCAAAGCCTATATCTTGGTGTTGGGGTTGTCTGTGTACTGGTGGGCGGTGACCGATCAGGGTACCGAAGCCCTTCTCTGGGGTAGTAGTGGCTTATTAGCTGTAGCGGCGGCTATCTCTATGACTCGGTTTGTCCGTTCTGACGTGGTCCAAGGCGATGGAATGATGGGACAACAGGCGCATGGAGATTCTGCCTTAAGCCGCCAGAAGAAAACTCCATTTTGGTGGGTGCTGACGCCGGCACGAGTGATCACGCAATATCCTCAGAGCCTACCATTCTTCGTGTTTTTCGGGGCCATCGAAATCTTCATCAAGCTGTATGTCTCACTACACGTGGTCTATGCAGTGGGGCGTCTGTGTCAACTCTCCCTGCGACTTGGGCGCGGTTAAAAGTCCGTTAACAAGACAAGAATCGTGTTTTTATCCAAGGAAGACTTTTCCCAAGGTGCGTGATCGGGTATTCGATGTTGTCACGTTTGCTGAGGAGGTGAGCCGATATGAAGACATTAAGTAGCTATATTGCAGGATCGTGGTTCGAAGGCACGGGTGATGGTGCAGGATTGTTCAATCCGGTAACGGAGGAAATGGTTGCCCGTACATCGACGCAGGGTATTGCAATTTCGGAGGCGTTTGAGTCCGCTCGAACCTCGGGTCTATCCACGTTACAAGCGATGACATTTCGAGAGCGCGGTGCATTGCTCGAATCCATGTCAAAATGCATCCACGAAGCCAGAGAAACCCTTATTGAGTTAGGTCGGATTAACGGCGGCAACACACGTGGTGATGCTAAGTTTGATATTGATGGTGCGACGGGTACCCTCATGTATTACGCCAAACTTGGTGAAAAGCTCGGTGACCGACGCATCATGACCGACGGTGATGCTATCACTATTGGCGGCGCCCGAATGCAAGGTCAGCATGTGCTGACAACCAAGCCTGGTGTTGCTGTGCACATCAATGCGTTTAACTTTCCGATTTGGGGCTTTGCCGAGAAAGCAGCCTGCGCCTTGCTCGCGGGCATGCCAGTCATCACAAAGCCGGCGACTGCAACGGCATGGATGACCTGGCATTCGATTCAGATGTTGGACCAGGCAAACCTAATTCCGAAGGGCGTCATTAGTCTCATTTGTGGGTCTGCCCGTGATTTATTAGATTACGTGGACTGGAGCGATGTTGTCGCCTTCACTGGTGGTGCGGAGACGGCTCACACCATTCGAACACATCCTCGGGTACTCGCGACAGGTGCGACCGTAAATATTGAAGCAGATAGTCTCAACTCTACGATCTTAGGACCCAAGCCCGATGATGAAACCTACGATGCCTTCATCAGTCATGTACATCGGGAAATAACGCAGAAAACGGGGCAGAAATGTACAGCAACACGACGGATCTTTGTTCCGTCAGACCGTATCGAAGAGGTGATTGAAGACCTTGGAGAGCGATTGAGTACCACGCGGGTAGGCGACCCAGCCGCCGACGGCGTACATATGGGTCCCCTTTCCACAATGGCACAAAAGCGAGCAGCGCTGGAGGGCATCGAAAAGTTGCTCACTGAGGCGCGGATTGTATACGGACATCCGACAGAGGGAAGCCTTGTGGGCGTGGATGGCGAGTCAGGTGCCTTCATCTTACCGACACTATTGTTGGCGGAGACACCAGACACAGCTGAGCATGCCCATAGTGTTGAAGTATTTGGTCCCGTGGCAACCATTATGCCTTACGACGGCTCTTCCACCCATGTGGCTGAATTAGTCCGTCGAGGCGAGGGCTGTCTGGTGACGTCTGTATATGGTGATGACCGTGGATTTTTGTCTGAGATGATCGACTTACTAAGCGGCTGGAACGGTCGGCTGGTATTGACCGACGCAAAAATTGCTGCCAAGGCGTACGGTCCAGGCATGGCGTTGCCCCATCTTCTTCATGGTGGTCCTGGTCGTGCCGGTGGCGGCGAAGAATTGGGCGGGGTACGAGGCCTTCGTATCTACCAGCAGCGAACAGCAATTCAGGGCAATGGTCCATTGATTGCGCGAATG
>MDTD01085755.1_pt1 | contig 10287 bp, 11 predicted proteins | sample 811221 | NCBI WGS metagenome assembly MDTD01 (sample SAMN05326646, study PRJNA326480) | marine metagenome | isolation source: seawater | place: Pacific Ocean: South West | collected 2011
CCAGCGCCCCCAAAAAGACAGATTTTTTTTACATAAGCTAAAGACATGTTATACAATCAGTAATTGAAATATGAATTTTAAATATAAAATACATTTAAACGATCTTCCATCTGACACAAGTTTAAAAAATGCCACAACAGTAGCTGTCGATGGTGAATTTTCTGGACTAAATCCGTTAACAGATAAACTTCATTTGCTTCAAATAACAGAAGACTCAAATTTTGTTCATTTTGTAAGATTTAAGGATAAATACAATGCTCCAAATCTTAAAAATATTTTAGAAAATAAAAAAATAAAAAAAATTTTTCATTTTGGACGAGCGGATTTAGGTTTTTTAAAATATCACCTTCAAATTGATGTATGCAATATTTTTGACACCAAAATTGCATCAAAAATTTGTAGAAAATTTACAAATAATCACGGGTTAAAGGATTTAGCCAAAGATTTACTAGGTGTAAAATTAGATAAAGAAATGCAAACCTCTGATTGGGGCTCTGAAGAGTATAGTGATGAACAAATAAAATATGCTGCAAACGATGTGCTATATCTTCACAAAATTAAATTAGAGCTTGATAAAATTTTAAAAAGAGAAAATAAGTCTGATATTTCAGAAAAATGTTTTCAATTTTTAGAAACAAGGACTATTTTGGATTTAAATGGTTTAGGTGATATATTTGAGCATTAAAATGAAATCAGAAAAAGAAATTTTAAATTTTGGTAAAAAAATTATTAAAGAGGAAATTGTATCAATACAAAAAGTACAAAATAATCTTAATTTAAATTTTTCGAAAGCAGTAAATTTAATAAATAATACAAAGGGTAATATAGTTTTTACAGGTGTAGGCAAATCTAAACTTATTCTTGAAAAAACATGTGGTACTTTTTCCTCATTGGGAATTTCAAGTTACGTATTAGATGCTAACCAAGCCAGTCATGGGGGGCTGGGTAGTTTGCAAAAAAACGATACATTGATTATTGCTTCTAATAGTGGAAACACAAATGAATTAATTTCAATATTTAAGTTTGCAAAAAAATATAAAATTAGAATTATCGGTATATCATCAAATTCAAAATCACAATTATATAAAAATTCTGATATAAACATAATTTATCCAAAAATTAAGGAGGCCGGAGACAATAATTTCTCTCTTGTTCCCACAAGTTCTACTACAGTATTAACTTGTATCGGTGACGCTCTTGCAGTTACGGTAGCTAAAAAAAGAAATTTTAAAATTTCAAAATTTGGAGAGCATCATCCTCATGGCAGTATTGGAAAATCTTTAACGCCAATTAAGGAGCTTTTGATTACTGGAAATAAAATCCCTTATGTAAGTGAGGATACAATTTTTTCTAAAATACTTTCTGCTATTTCCTCAAAAAGACTAGGTTGTGTTCTTGTGAAAGGGAAAAAATTGAGAAAGTTATCCATAATTACAGATGGTGATACAGCGAGAGCAGCAGGTAAATTTTCGAATCTCCATAAATTAAAAGCAAAAGATATAATGACAAAAAATCCTACATTTGTAGATGAGATGATGCTTGCTCCAGAGGCATTAAGTATCATGAATAAAAAAAGAATTACAGTATTGCTAGTTAGATCAAAAGGAAAATTTAAAGGTCTGGTAAATATTCACTCAATCATACAATTTATGAATTAATGATAAGTAAAAAAACTAAATCAAATTTCTTTCTTTTTATTGTAGTTATATTTTCTGTTATTTTTTACTTTTACCACATAACTCAAAATAAAGGATCCATTAAAATTGAAAAACAAAGATCTGATGCAATTAAAAAAAATAGTCTTGTTGAGAAAAATATTACAAAATTTACCAATGTCGAATATCAAACCTCTGACGATAGTGGGAGAAAGTACGTAACAAAAGGCAAAGAAGCCTACTTGAATAAAGATCAGCCGAATCTCATTAAGCTGAATGATGTACAAAGTTTTACTAAACTAAATGATGGTAGTGAATTAAATGTTACTGCAGATAAAGCAAATTATTATAAAAAATCAAAAAACATTAAATATTATCAAAATGTAAAAATTCTAAATAAAGATGGAATTATTAAAGCAGATATTGCAAATTTTTTAGCAGATAAAAACCTGATTAGATTAGAAAAAAATGTTATATACAAAGATAAACAAAATATTGTGAAAGGAGATATTGCAGAACTAAATACAATTACTAATAATTTAGAAATTTTTATGTTAAAAGAAAAAGACAGAGTTTATGGAAAAAGAAATTAATAAAAATAAAAAGAAAAAAGTTAAAATAAAAGCGGGTACAAATACCAATAAAACTTTATTATTACAAAAAAAATTCCTCTATGATGAAAACGATACTTTAATATTAAAAAATATAGTTAAACAAAAAATTTCAAAGCTAGAAAATAGTAATGTTAAAAAAACTGAATTAAATTTAGCTTCATCTAACATTATTAAACTTAACGACTCAAATACAAGTATAAATAAAACTATTTTAACTATTTCAAAAATATCAAAAGCATTAGGAGGAAAACCTATTCTAAAAAATATTTCCTTGAGTTTAAACCATGGCCAAATTTTAGGATTACTTGGTCCCAATGGTGCTGGGAAATCAACTTTATTCAATCTAATTGTAGGAAAAATTTTTCCTGATTATGGAGAAATAAAATTAAATGATGAAATCATTAACGAATTACCAATCCACAAAAGGGCGATTAAAGGAATAAGTTTGTTGGAGCAGCACAAAGGTCTCTTTGGCAATATGACAGCTTATGAAAATCTTTATGCAATTTTAGAATTACACATTGAAGATAAAAATAAAATTGAAACAAAAATATTTCAACTTTTATCGTATTTTGGTCTTCAGTATTTAGCAAATGTTAAAGCAAATAATATGTCAGGCGGTGAGTACAAAAAAATATCAACACTTCAAAGAATTTGTAATAAAGATATTAAAGTTTTACTTTTAGATGAACCAATGGCTGCATTAGATCCTTTGAGTATTTCTTCAATAAAAAAATTTATTTTAGAATTAAGAGATATGGGGCTATCAGTTATAATCACAGATCATAATTTTTTCGCCATTCAAGACATATTGGATAATTGTATCGTTATAAGAGATGGTGTTGTAATGGTTGAGGGACCTCCTAAGAGTATAATGAAGGATCAAAAAGCAATCAAATATTATTTGGGAACTGGATTTAAGATTTAGTTTTTTGAGTCTTGTTCTTCTTCTAGAGCAGCATCGTCAAGTGATATAACTTCGTCATCATTTTCCTCAGTTGTATTTTCAGCATTTTCAATATCTGCAAATTCATCCTTGGGTTCCGCTTTTTTCGGTTGTTCGATTACACCGGTATTTTGTGATAATGGAAGATCATCCTCTATAACGATTTCTTTACCACACCAAAGGCAGTTATAAGGCGACTTTTTATTTAAATCATAAAACTTTTTTTCACAGTTAGGGCAAACCCTTTTTTGTCCAAATTTTTTATCAGCCATATAAATCTCTTTTTATAATTTAATTTAGTGGGTATATATTGATCTACTAATGTAATGGCAATTAAAAAATCAAATAAATTAATCCCAGATAACGATATTTGCATTAAAGGTTCTGTTCAATTATCGTCGGACAAAAGCCTCTCAATTAGGTCCGTATTATTTGCAAGTATCGCTTATGGCATTTCGCGTATTAAAATTAACAATCCGGGTGAGGACACGTTAACTTCAATTATGACGATAAAAAAACTCGGTATCAAAGTTAATAAAAAAAATAATCAATATACAATTTTTGGTCTTGGTATTGGATATCCGTCTGCAAAAAAAAAATTGTTAATTGATTGTAGGAATAGCGGAACAACTCTTAGATTAATAACACCTTTGATAGCAGGATCAAAAATTAATGCAGAAATAAAAGGTGACCAAAGTTTATCTAAAAGACCATATAGATTAGAATTTTTAAAAGAATTTTTAATGAATATAAAACCCAGTAAAAAAAAATTTTTACCTTTAGTAGTTAAAGGGCACACAAGTTGCGTTGCAACTCGAATTAAAATTAATAAACCTTCAGCACAAATGATTAGTGCTGCAACACTTGCGGGAATTTCAAGTTTTGGGGAAACAATTGTCGAGTGTCCAAATAATGTGAGAGATCACACATCAAGGTTACTCAAATATTTAAACTATCCAATTGAAATCCAAAATAATAAAAAAAAACAAACTATTAAAATTTTAGGAAAAAAATTTTTACAACCAATTAAAAACTATGAAATTCCATCAGATGCTTCCTCAAGTGCATTTTTAATATGTATAGCTATATTGTCCAAGGGAAGTAATATTAAGATTAAAAACGTATGTCTAAATCCATTTAGAATTGGTTTTATTAAAATATTAAAAAAAATGGGTGCAAAAATAAAATTCAAAAATGTTAGACAATATTTTGGTGAACCTGTTGGGGATATTATTGCATCGTATACCAAAAATTTAAAAGGTATTGAAATCAAATCAAATCAAATTGCAAGCATTGTTGATGAAGTGCCAGTATTATTAATAGTATCATTATTTTGTAAATCAAAAAGTAAATTTAACAACTTAAGTGAATTAAAATTTAAAGAGTCTGATAGATTAGAGGTAATGTATAAAAACCTAAAATTATGTGGAGCTAATATTGTTAGAAAAAAAGATGACCTAATCATTTATGGCATAAATGAAAATTTTTACTCAAGTGAAATTCCAGTAATAAAAAATTTCAGTAAAGATCACAGAATTGCTATGGCATTTTTTGTTCTATCTTCAGTTTCAAGAAAAAAAATTCAAATTAATGATTTTAATTGCACGAAAATCTCATTTCCTAATTTTATAGAAACTATAAATACTTTAAAAAATAAAAGTTTTAAAAAAATAATTGTTGCATGTGATGGTGGTGTCGCAACAGGCAAAACAAGTATTTTAAAAAAAATTAAAAATCTTTATAAATCTAAAGCAATATTTATAGATTCTGGGCTGCTTTATCGTTATTTAACCTTAATGCACTTACAAAAAGGGAAAGGGAAAGTTGATATTAAATATTTAATAAAAATTTTAGATAATTTGAGCATTCCAAAGCTGCACAATCCAAAATTACATTCTAATCAAGTTTCAAATTATGTTTCAAAAATTGCAAAAATACCATCAATTCGAAAAGCTTTATTACCAGTTCAAAGAAAACTTATATTTAATAGTTTAAGTCCATTAGTGTTAGTAGGCGGCCGTGATATTTGCTCTAAAATATTACCTGCAGGCTTTAGTGATATAAAACTGTTTATTGATGCAAAGGTTAAATTAAGAGCTCAAAGGAGATATTTCGAACTAAAAAATAGAAAAAAAGAGAAAAATATTGATTTTAATGAGATTCTAAAAGCTTTGAAAGCAAGGGATTTTGCGGATAAAACGAGAAAAGTAAGTCCTTTGAAAAAAACCAGTGATTCTATATTGATACGAAATGACTCTAATGGTATATCGCGCGCACTCAAGAAAATAGTTTTCTTGATAGAAAGAGAGATAAAAAAACATTAGTGGGAACAGACAATTTAAAAGTATATAGTGAAAATACTAATACAGAATTTGCAAAATTAATTTCGGAAAACTTAGAGAACATAATATTAAAAGATAACTCCATCGTAACTGGTATTGTAGAAAAAGTTGATGACAAATACGTACATGTGTTTATCAAAGGGGCTAAGTCAAGCGGTTTAGTCGACATAAATGAAATTCCTCACGCAGAACTAGATGCTTTGGATGAAGGGAAGCAAATTGAAGTTTTTCTTGAGCGAACTGAAGATCGTAACGGAAATATTGTATTAAGTATAGAGAAAGCAAGAAGAGCGAAATCTTGGAAAAAAATTGAAGATGCATTCGAAAAACAAGAAAAAGTTTCTGGAATAATTAAAAATACAGTAAAAGGTGGTGTGGTTGTTGAAATTTTTGGTGTCTTTGCCTTTTGTCCAAATAGCCAAGTGGCTGATAAACCAATTAAAAATATGAACGAGTATATGAACAAGCCAATGGAATTCCAAATCATAAAAATTGATAATGTAAGAATGAACGTAATTGCAAGTCGTAGGCAAGTGATCGAACAAGAAAAAAATAAAAATAAAGAAAAAGTAATTAAAAATTATAAAGTTGGTGAAATAGTTGAAGGTACTATTAAAGCTGTTCAATCCTATGGTTGCTTTGTATCTATTGAAAGCTTAGACTGTCTTTTACACTCTAGTGAAGTATCGCATCTTAAAATTTCAAATCTGAATGATATGTTTACGGTTGGTGAGAAAATAAAGGTAAAAATTTTAGAAATTGATACAGAAAATATGAGAATGAGTCTGTCTGTAAAAGCAATGATCCCGGATCCATTCGAGACCGTCAAAGATAAATTTAAAATTAGTAATGAATATGAAGTTAAAATTGTTAAACTTACTGATTTCGGAGCATTTGCGGAAATGCAAGAGGGAATTGTTGGATTAATACACTCTAGCGAAATTAAACATATGCAAAAAAATGTAAACCCAAAGTCTGTTTTTAAGGTTGGGGATATAGTAAAAGTTAAATTAAAAGAGGTAGATATTGAAAAACGTAAAATTAGTTTGAGTTATAAAGATTGTACCCCAAATCCAGTAGACGAATTTATTACAAAATACCCTGTGAATACTGTTGTGGATGCAAAAGTAGTTACAAAAAGGGACTTTGGAATTTTTTGCAATACAGGCGACAATGATATTGATATTTTTGTTCATTATAAACAGCTTGACTATATTGAAAGTTCGAAAGCTCTAGATAATTTTAATAAAGGTGATGCGGTTAAAATAAAAATCATAGATATAAAAGACGATAAAGTAAATGGATCGATAAGAGCATTAAAAAAAGATCCATTCTCCTTTTTTGAAAGTAAAAAAGTTGGAGACATAGTTTCTACAAGAGTAGTTGAAGTTCAAGAGAACGGTCTTAGAGTTGATGTTGGGCCAGATAGGTATCAAGTTAATTTAAGAAAGTCGGAATTAGCAATTGAAAAATCTGATCAAAGACCTAATCGTTTTTCAGCTGGAGACTCTATAGATGCGGCAATACTTGAAATTGACCATGCTAAACGAAAGGTAAAATTGTCTGTAAAAAAATTAGAGCAACAACAAGCTGACGAAGCTATTGAAAAGTACGGGTCAACTAGTTCTGGACAATCATTAGCTGGAATATTGGGTGAAGCTTTGGAGAAAAAAGACAAAAAAAAGGATTAGTCCTTTCTTTTATTGCATTCTAATTCTATAATATTTTCAATACTTTATTATTGAAATGTCAAAAAAAACTTATGTGAAGTCAGATATCGTAAAAACTTTGCAAGGGCATTATCAAAAAATACCTAATGGAGACGTAGAAAGAATCATCGAAATTATATTTAAATATTTGGGTAATGCCTTATCTGAGGGTAGAAATATTGAAATTAGAGGCCTAGGAACTTTTAAGATTAAAGATATGCCAGAAAGGAATGCAAGGAACCCAAAAACAGGTGAAAAAATTATAATCGCAAGAAAAAATAAGGTTAAATGGAAAACATCAAAAATATTAAATGAGACAATTAATAAAGGTTTAAACGTTGAAGAATAAAAAAATAATTTTTATCGCACTTGATTGTTCGATTTCTAAAGCAAAAATTATTATTAAACATATTCCAATAATCAAAAACAATAAGTATATTTTTGGATTGAAATTTGGCTACCAAATATTTTACTCAGAACGGGGAAGAGATTTTGTTAAATCTATAAAAAAATACCCAGTTTTTTTAGATTTAAAATTACATGATATTGATAATACTATTATTAATGCACTCTGGTCACTTAGAGATATTAAAAATGTCCATTACATAACTATCCATACTAGTTCAGGTATACAAGCAATGAAAGCAGCTAAAAAATTAACAAAAGCAAAGTTACTTGGGGTTACAACACTTACGTCTTTTGATCAAAGAAAATTAAAAGAAATTGGGCATACGAAAAAAATTGAACAATTAATAATACATCAGGCGAAGCTAGCTAAAAAAGCTGGTTGCTATGCAGTTATATGTAGCGGTAAAGAGTCATTGAAAATTAATAAAATAGTTAAAATCAAAACTATAACACCTGGAATCAGATTGCCAGGCGATAAAGCAAATGATCAAAAAAGAATAGTAACTCCTAAACATGCATTAACAGATCAAAAAGCATCAGGAATAGTTATTGGTCGTAGTATTTGCCATGGAAATATTAAAGATAATTTTAAAAAACTTTTCCGAAACCTAGAGTTATGAGGTTCCCAACAGTAAAAGTCTGTGGAAATACAGACTCAGAAATTGTCAAGTTATGTATTGAGCAAGGAGCTAAGCTAATTGGCTTCATTGTAAATTATCCAAAAAGTCCAAGGTCAATATCATTAATTAAATTAAAAGAGTTAACAAGCAATATTCCAGAAAATATTAAAAAAGTAGCTGTGATGGTGGATCCAGGTATAAATGAGGTTAAAGAAATTTCGTATTACTGTGATACAATTCAATTGCATGGTAATGAAAAAAATGAATTTATTAAAAAAATAAAAAAACTTACCAATCTTAAAATAATTAAAGTAATAAAGGTTACAAAAAGAAGTGATCTTAATGGAATTAAAAACTACCCTTTTGCTGATGAAATTTTGCTTGATACACCTGCCATGGGTCAATCTGGCGAACCTTTTAATTTTGAATACCTTAAAGATATTAAAAATAAAAAATTTTTTATTGCAGGAAAAATTGGCATTCAAAATGTTAAAACCGCTCTTCGATATAGTGACAAAATCGATGTAAATTCTGGTTTAGAAACTAAAAAAGGTATAAAAGATCCCAAAAAAATTAAGGAATTTTTTAGTAAGGTAAGAAATAATGATAATTAAAAAAGGCATTCCAATTTATGATCAGCATGACAAAAATGGTTTTTATGGCGGAAAATTTGGTGGTAATTTTGTTGCTGAAGGTACTTTAAAACCAATTGAGGATTTGACCAAACTATTTGCAAAGTTGCGTAAAAATAAAAAATTTTTAGAAAAAAAGGATCAATTATTTAATGATTATTTAGGTGGTGAAACACCCTTCTTTAAGTTGGAAAAATTGAGCAAATATCTTGGTGGCGCTCAAATATGGTGCAAAGATGTATCATCGCTGAAAGGCTCTGCTCATAAAGGGTATCACGCAACAATTAATGCGTTGATTTGCAAAATGTCTGGTCGTAAATATTTATGTGGCGATACTGGAGCTGGTATGTTTGGAAAAAACCTTGCTATGGCTGGTAAACACCTGGGATTAAAAGTTAAAATATTTATGGGTACAAAAGATATCGCCCGTCAGGCAGTAAACGTAAAATTTATGCGCAATGCTGGAGCTGAAATTGTTCCTGTAGACTCTGGATCAAAAACATTAGTAGACGCTGTTTCTGAGTGTATGAGGTATTATGTTTCAAATTGTGAGACCACACATTTAGCGGTAGGCAGTGCGATTGGTGCAAATATTTTTTCAAAAATATGTGTTTATAGTACCTCACAAATTTCTAAAGAGCTAAAAAAACAAGTGATTAAGCAATTTAATAAAGTTCCTAAACTTAAACTAATCAATGTTATAGGTGGTGGTTCCTCAGCACTTGGTTTCTGGAATGAGTTCATTGATTATGATAAAACACATGTTGAGCTTATTGGTGTAGAAGCAAAATTTGCTGCACCATTAGCAACAAACGCAAAATTATCAATACTACATGGAGCTGCTCAATATTGCTTGACAAATAAAGATGGTCAGATTTCACCTACTCATAGTTTATCGGCGGGTCTAGATTATCCAGGTTCAAGTCCTATGCATGGATTTTTAAAGGATGCTAAGCGCGCAAGATTTACCTTTGCCTCTGATAAAGAGGCTCTTAATGCGTTTAAACTTGTAACCAAACTAGAGGATATTAGGCCTAGCTTGGAACCGTGCCATGCATTTGCAGAGTGTATTAAAATTGCACCAAAATTAAAAACAAATCAAATAATAATTGTAAATAATTGCGGAGAAGCGTCTAAAGATAAAAATATTTTTTTAAAAGAGCTGGGGTATTACCCTTCATGAAAAATTTAATAACTAAAACTTTTTTAAAACTTAAAAATGAAGATAGACCAGCTCTTATTACCTATACCGTTGCTGGTGATCCTAATAGTAATCAATCATTAACATTATTAAAAAAAATTTCTAAACATGTAGACATTGTTGAATGGGGCTTTCCACATAATTGTCCAACTGCAGATGG
>MDTD01165213.1_pt1 | contig 10287 bp, 9 predicted proteins | sample 811221 | NCBI WGS metagenome assembly MDTD01 (sample SAMN05326646, study PRJNA326480) | marine metagenome | isolation source: seawater | place: Pacific Ocean: South West | collected 2011
TGGCAACATTCACTTTGAGCCAATTCATTTTCATGATGCGGAAAGACGAGATCCAAACCTCCGCCGTGAATATCAAAGGATTCACCCAGGATTCTACGGCTCATGGCTGAACACTCAATATGCCACCCGGGCCGTCCCTGACCCCATGGACTGTCCCAGCTTGGTTCATCCTCTTTCGCTGCTTTCCATAAGGCAAAATCACTCGAGGATTTTTTCCTGGCCGCAGCTTCTCCCCCTTCGCCTTGAGCAGCGTCTGCGGTTCGATTGCTTAGTTTTCCATATCCCTGATCAGCATTAACATCAAAGAAAACATCTCCGTCGACCGCATAAGCGAATCCTTTATCGATCAGCTCCCGAGTGAATTGAATGATCTCGTCGATATTCTCTGTCGCTTTGGGCATGTGGTCGATTTGATCGACGCCTAAGGAGGCAAGGTTACTGAGGTAGTCGGCGGTCATTTCTTCCGCAATGGCTTCCATAGGAATCCCGCGTTCACGAGATTTCATAATGAGTTTGTCATCGACATCGGTAATGTTCACTACCCAGGTGACATCATACCCACTGTAGCTCAGGTATCGCTTGATGGTATCAAAGATAATGGGGCCCACCATGTGCCCAATGTGACTCTTGTCATATACAGTCGGGCCACATAAATAGATTCCGACTTTCCCTTCTTCCAAAGGCTGGAAGGTTTCTTTTTGTTTCGAGAGAGTGTTGTAAACGCGTATCATCAAAAATTGCCAGAGCGGAGTGTTAGGAGGAGCGAGGTAAGTTGGTTATCTTAAAGCCGATCTTATGAACTACCCGGGTGCCTGATGAAGCAGGACTACGCATTCTGCCATGATGGCTTCACAACGTCCAACCGGACCGACGTTTTCGCCAGTCTTGCCTTTCACAAATACCTGCCCGTCACTCAGGTTCAAGGTTTCCCTGATAGAGCGGATCATGGCATCCCGATAAGGACTGATTTTAGGCTTTGTTGCAAAAATCACACAGTCTAGATTCGTGATTTTCCATCCGGCAGCGATGACTTTTGCATAGGCGATTTTTAACATTTCCCTTGAGCTGCGGTTTTCGTTTTCACTGTCGGTATTGGGGAACAGCGTTCCGATGTCGCCTAATCCGGCTGCTCCTAACAATGCATCAGTAACAGCGTGTAACAGGACATCTGCGTCACTATGTCCGATGAGGTGAAAATCACAATCAATGGATACACCGCCTAACGTCATGGGGCCGCCTTCACCGATCCGGTGAGTGTCATGGCCCAGGCCGATTCGAAGAGGAGGAGTTTCTGACATAGTAAGGACGCCTTTGGAAAAACGAATACCTAACGATACTCATCATAGTTCAAATGAAAGGGATGTCATGAACTCTGTGAAGCGCTAATAGCGTTGACTAAATGATCACACAGATCAGTGTCGAGCCAGTCCCGACCTTCAAGGATGTCGGAGCAATTGGAGATAATCACTCCCCGCTGAGACTCGTCGTTCACCGGCGCTCCATGTGATCCTTTGATCAGAGTGGCATCCAGAGGGATACTTTTTGTTTCCATATCGAAGTGTAATTCGACCGGATCATACCCGGGCTTGCGATGGATATCGACCGTCCTCGCAAATCCGGGGGCCAGGGCATCCTCCAGCCACCAATAATAAGCCTGCCAGCTATTCGAGGTAGACAGAATAATTACATCACCACTTCGTTCATGATCCAGACCGTACTTGGATCGTTCCTTGCCTGCCAGCACTTCTGCAATCCCGTCCTGTTGCTCCATCAATTGCCGGACTTGTGCGATCGTTTCCTGGCATCGGTCTTTCACAAAAATGTGACCAAGTTGATGATCGACTAAAGCCCAGGCCGGGGATTCAAGGTCCAGATGTTCACCATCCTCCTCTGCCAGAACATCAAGCAAACCGGCTTCTCGTAAGATACGGTTTGGATAGCTAACATGATCCACTTCGGAGATTACATATTCGCTGGCAATGATCCAAACCACATTGTTTTCTCCAAGTGAAGCATGGATGTCGTCAATCATTCGTCCCAGAGTCTCATCGAGTTCTGTGACGGATTGTAGTGCTGCCGGGCTGTTCGGTCCGGTTTTTTGAGCAGCGTAATCGAGGTGTGGAATATAGATGTAGGAAAACTGAGGTAGGAAATTAGTAATAGCTTTGACCGCACTTTGAAGAATCCACTCAGATGATTTGATATTGGCCAATGGCCCCCAGAAATGTTGCAGGGGAAAGTGCCCGATGGATTCGACCATTTCGCCGTAGTACTCCTGAGGTTGAGTGTAGCACCAGAGAGATTCGGAGCCATCGGGATTATGCACAGGTTTTGGCATGCATATATAGTCAGCTCCACTACCTTTGCTGAGCATCGGGAACCAGGCGAGCGACTTAATGTCGGCCGAAACTTCATGCAGTAAATCCCAAATCTGCGGAGCTTGGATTTTGTCGTTCCAGGCCGTCCACATTTCAACTTCTTTTTTATCTCGCCAGTAAAAGCCATTGGCAATGACTCCATGCTGTTCCGGGCGTTTACCTGTTAGCATGTTTGCCTGAGCGGGCCAGGTGACTGCCGGGAAGCTTGTAGTAAGCAGTTGTTTAGAACCGCTGGCTGTTAATGCCTGAAGATTTGGCATTTGTACAAGATCCTGCTGTCGTAATCCGGGGACGGTGCAATAGATAAAGTGTTTCATGACCGGTGTAATGTCGAGTTAAGAAATAGGAAAGAAATAGTTGGAATGTTGTAACGCTTAAGTGGCTCGAATTTTTTTGCCAATGATGAGCATCGGAAACAGCAAAGCCAGGGTACTAATAGCTAGAATTCTATCACTCATAATCAAGACGACAGATGCATCCAGAATGATCAGTGACTGAAGACAACCGATCACTCCAGCCTGCACTTTCGCAGGAACTGGGTTGGCGATCGCCTGTACACAACGATAAAGAGTGAGCATCCCGAGCAATCCAACGAGCATGGCCGCGGTATCCGGATGCATTCTAAGTTGGCTGGGATTTGGAACATATTGAGGGAATGTTGCCAGACCAAAGAGCCCAGTTGTCATAATCAGCACACCAAATATCAGAAGCCAGCGATTGCTGACTTTGGCTTCGGTTCGGGCAAACCATGTTATACCAGCAACGAATAGCCCGATACTTCCAGCGATCATCAGATGGTGTTGTTCGTAGCCGAGAATAATCGGTGACTCGGATTTAGCGAGGCTCATACCGAGCAAAATGTTAAAGGCACGGCAGGCTCCCATGGCAAGCGGTGCAATAGCTGTTTGTTTGAGTATCCAGTCATAAAGTACGACACAGACCGCAACGGCTGCCGCCATCAGAATTCCGTTGAGTCCGGCCGGCAGGCTGCTAACAACCCCGAGAACGAGTAACCCCCAGCCAAGTTTTTTAGCAGTGGCTAACGAAACCTGTCCCATAGGGATGGGCCGGTTTTGTCGTTCAGTTGTATCGCGATGGACATCAAATACATCATTAAGAACCATGCCTGCACTGTAGAGGCAGAAGGTGGAAGTGAGTAGTGCCGCGAGCAGCCCTACATTGTCTATATTGATTCCACTCGAGCCAACATCTGACTGCACGACGAGAAAACCCATCAGAATGTTGGTAAAGGCTGTGAAGACATTGCCTATTCTCATCAGCTTCATGTAAGCCATCACAGGATGTATGGAAACCACAGGCTCAGAGGACTCGTTCGTATTCGTCCCAGAGTTTTTATTACTACAGGTTTCACTCATGAACTGGCACTCCTGTAACTTTTCAGAGCACGAACAAATATACGTCGGCTTATGAACAGACAAGCCAGAGTTGCGAAGATAGCAAAACCGGCTAGTTGCCACATTTGCGAATTCATCGTGCTGAGTGGCCGAGCCATGATTCGGGCTGGAATGTTGACGACCAACAAAACGGGAACCAGAAATGTGAAAAAGACCCACAACGCCATTCCCCAACCAACCTTATAAATTTCCATCGGGTAACGTGAGAAGTTGGTGATATAAAACCAGAAGTTATATAGCGTTTGATTTCTTCCAAGCCAGACACTGGTTGATGCCAGTATGATCATTACGCTGTACATGATGACCGTCCCGCAGACGATGTAAAACGGATACATCAGGATGGCACGCCAGTCCAGAATGAGCGGATTCTCCGGTTTGGTCGTTAACTGAAAAAGACTATAGCCAAGCAGAATGATACCCATTAGTAGATTGGACAATGCTGCCCAGTCCACACGGGGAAAGGAAATGGCAAATTGAGTATCGATTGGCTTCAATAAGGCAAAATCCAGATTGCCTGAACGTATCAACTCACTAAATTGCTGTGCGTTAGGCATAAAGAATGTCTGTACGAGACTATTGATAATCCACGTCGTGGCTAAAAAGACAAAGAATTCGTCTCGCCCCCAGCCGGTCTCTTTACCGATCGAGTCGGTGTATTGAAAGACAATCAAATAGAAGCCGATATTCATGACTGTCCAGGAAATTGTTGAAATGCATTGGAGGATGAAATTGGTGCGAAAGGACATGTCACGCACCAAACTATTTCGAGCAAACGTTAGGAAGACATTGAAATACGAAGGTTTGTAGCCAGTCATTATTATCCTCCAAATCCACTATAGCGGTGGATTCCTCGATTAAGCATCACGCGGGCAATGATAATGAAGATGACAAGCCAGCAGGCTTCCACGGCCAAACCCTGCCAGATCTGATCAGGTGGTATCGTACCCAGAAAAATAGCTGCCGGGTAATAAGCCAGATACTGGAAAGGCAACAAGCTGACAAACTCAGATGCCCACACAGGCAACAGGTCCAGCGGAAACATGTGGCCGGATAGAAAGAAATTGAGGAGGTTGTAAACGAAGATTAGCGACGTAACTTCTAAGAACCAGAACGAAACGAGTCCTAAACTAGCTTCGATAAAGAACCCCAGCAAGAACCCCAGGATGAGTGAAAGGAAGTAGGCGCACAGCACTTGCACATCAGGCCAGCCTGATTCGAAAAATCCTCGGCACAGATAAAAAACAAATGCGAATGGAATCAGAGCAATCGCGTAGTAACAAAGCTTATGCGCGATTCGTGTGATCAGCAGGAATCCGAGCAGATCGATAGGTTGGATGAGATATTTTTTGATTTCACCATCACGTACCAGAAGAGTGATACCACTACAAAGTCCGGGCATGCTGGAAAATGCGCGGCTGATCATTGTCAGCATGTAATAGGCGACCACTCCGTTGGCCGTATAGGCTTCGATTCGATTCTTGCCGGATGCTTCGAAAATGGCATACCAAAGGAAGATTTGAGTAATAATGGGTAGGAATCTCATGAGAGTTCCGAGTGCAAAATCTCCACGATAAACAAATCGTTCTTCCAACGATATTTTGAGGATTGTCCACCATGTTTTGATTCGGGAGCCAGTGTGTCGTTGAGAGGATATTGCAGTCGCCATTAGCAATTCCCGTCTTCAGTAGCCGGAACTGCTGACGACTCCGAGACGCGGGTAAAGACTTCAGCAATGACTTCTTCTAGCGGTGGCTCTTCGACAATCAAGTCGTCGATATCATGAGCGTCAAGAATGGCGGTGAGCATGGCTGGCACGTCATCTCTGGTGACTCCCAGCGTCACACGCGGAGCTTCATGCCTTACGACTGTACCGAATCGCTTTAACGAATTCATAAGTTGATCAGTGAGCGGGTCGGCAAACTGTAGCGTGACTAGTTTTCGATTGGTCGTCTCGTCAATAATGCCGGAAAGCGATCCATCGTACTGGATTCGCCCATCCGCAATGATCACGACGCGTTTACACAATGCAGCCACATCTTTCATGTAATGGCTCGTTAACAGAATGGTGATCTTTCGCTTTTCCTGATAGTACTTTAGGAATTGCTGGATGTTATGCTGGGCAACTACATCGAGTCCGATCGTGGGCTCGTCAAGAAAGAGTACTTCCGGACTGTGCAGCAGGGCAGCTGTGAGTTCCATCTTCATTCGTTCTCCCAGCGACAGCTCACGGACCGGTTGGCCGAGCAATTCACGTAGGTCGAGCAAGTTGGTTAGCTCATCCAGTGTGTTCTGGAATTGCTGAGGTTCGATTCCGTAAATTTGTTGGTGAAGACGAAATGATTCCTGCGCGGGTAGGTCCCACCAAAGCTGGTTTTTCTGTCCCATCACCAGGGCAAAGCGACGACGATAATCGTTTTCACGGTGCCAAGGTGTATAGCCCATGACACTGGCCGTACCTGAGGTTGGATGAATTACGCCCGAAAGTAGTTTGAGCGTGGTCGTTTTTCCAGCACCGTTGGGACCCAGGAAGGCAACGAATTCCCCTTGTTCTACCTGAAGATCAATCCCTTTGACCGCGTGTACATCTTTGTGAGTACGTTTAAAGAGGCCTTTGATCGAGGCGCGCAGCCCTTCCTTCTTTTGATAGACACGATAGGTCTTTTGCAGGTTGTGTAGTTCAATCAGAGCCATAGGCATTGATTATAGAGTCCATTACGGCTGAGCGTGAGTACTCAACTTTAAGGAAGGACGATAACTTCAGCCGGTGTTTACTCAGGATGAGTAAATGAGAAATTTTTGCTCTGACTAAAGAACTCAATCGGGTTATCGTAGACGACTTTACGAATCAACGCTTCGCTGTGCCCCCGACGCCGCATTTCCAGAATCAGATCTGGTACAGCTGTTGGCTTACTTGGCCCCCAGTCTCCGGCTGAATTTACCAGTAACCGTTCAGCTCCACACATTTCAATAATATCCGCCGCTCGCTGAGGAGTACATTTTGTAACAGGGTAAAGCGTCATTCCCGCCCAGAACCCACGATCCAGAACTTCTTTGGCGGTGTGTTCTTCGACATGGTCTACCAGAACTCGGGTGGGATCCACTCTTGAGTCGTCCGTTAGCATATCCAGTATCATACGGGTTCCCTGATACTTGTCTTCCAGGTGAGGTGTATGGATTAGGATTTGCTGATTGTATTCCATCGCTAAATCCATGTGCTCAAGGAAAATGGTGGACTCGTTCTTTGTGTTTTTATTGAGTCCAATCTCACCAATACCAAGGACATTTGGTTTGTCGAGAAACTCGGGGATCATCTTGATGACCTCTCGTGAGAGTTCAACATTTTCAGCCTCCTTGGCGTTGATGCATAACCAGGTATAGTGCTGAATTCCATATTGAGCGGCTCGTTTGGGCTCAAAGTCTGTCAGTTGATGAAAGTAGTCGCGAAAGCTCTCGACACTGCCTCGATCGAAACCAGCCCAAAACGCTGGTTCACTCATGCCAACGCATCCCATTTTGGCCAATGTTTCGTAGTCATCGGTGGTTCGGGAAACCATGTGAATGTGAGGGTCGAAGTAGTACATTTTAGATTCCGATAGAAGGTTCGGTTAGAAGGCAGGACGCAGGGGGATTAAAGTTCGAATTGTTCGCGCCAGTCGTCTTCATAGCCTCGGGAAAACAACATTTGGATTTGTGATGCTTTGGATTGATCGGCATCCTGAAGCAGGATTTCTAAACCCTGATGGATCAGAGCGATTCGACGGTCCTCACTGACACAGCCTTCCGCTCGCTGTAGACGGTCAAGTGAAGCAGCCAGTTCAAGAATCTTCCCTCGGATCTCGAGGTATTCCCGATCCAGCACCTGCTGTGAATTCAGTGGTATCGACATGGTGGTGTGACTTTAACTCCAGAAGTCATCGCGACTTTTTATTTCTTCATCTAGTTTCTACGTGAATTCATGTTAAATCAAGATGTAGGTATGAACAAAGCCAGCACCTTTTTCAAGATGCTGGCTTCGCTGAGTGGGTGATTTCAGACCGTATTTAGAACGCTCCGCCGCTTTCGCTACGTCGAGGAGGGAAACGAAGCTGATTACGTTTGTCTTCCGGTTTGAGTGTCGGTTTAACCAGCGGTTCCGGGTCTTCGTTATCGAATCCTGACCCCAAACCTGTGGACGATTTCACATTCTTATATCCGGCATAATTAAGCAGGGTATTGATCGTAATGGACTCCACATTGTAATCCTTCGCTCGGGTCTCGAAGCGGTTGTATGTCTGTCGGTCGACATTCAGTATGGCATCGGTCTTTCCCCGAACCAGATACTGAGTGTCAACGGTAATTCCACCTTCACGCACGAGGTTTGCCGCGTCAACTTCTTGTGTATTGTCAATCGATAATTCAGCATCGATAACCCCTCCGGCAGATCGAATGATATTCTTCACGCGGTCGCGGTCACTTTTACCATCACCGTCGATGTCAAAGAACCCGATCAAAGCAAAGTGCACGCTAATGCCTCGTTGCCACAGTGGAGAGTAAATCTGATCACCGATGAGAATCGGATCATTAATACTGTCTTCGACAATTCGACATTCAGCAAAATCACCATCGATAATCTTCAGGACTTCGATGCGGCCCTTGATATCCTCGGGACCTCGCATGACCCCTAATTGAGTTTCGGGATAGACACTGAATGTCGTCAATGGCTTAAGATCGTCAGTACTACCAATGTTGATCCAAACGGTGCCAGAAGCTTCGTTAACGGAAGTGACTTTTCCATCAGGAATTTCGAAGCGTTCACTTTTCGGTCGGGCCTTCAACTGAGTGACCAAATTGTTTTCTGCCTGATCATCCAGTCGCTTCTGAGCATCTGCGATTTGATTGTCGCGGCTGGCAATTTCCTGATCTTTAGCGGCCAACGCCTGAGTGTGCTTTTGTTTGGCATCATCAATGCCTGCAGAAGCTGCCTGACGGTCGGCCCGAAACGTCGCCAGATCTTCTACAGCGGTAGCGATTTTGGCCTGAGCGTCCGTAAACTGTGTCGCGGTATCAGTGCGTTGATTGTCACGAAGAGCGACCATTTGTTTGTTCAGTGCATCCACCTGAGCCTGCAATTGCTTTTTATCGTTGAGCAGAACCTGATTTCGGTCATTGAGAGCTTTGGCGACCGTCGGATAGTCTATGGGTTGCCCGTCCTGGGCGTAGGCTGGATAGGAAGCCTGAAACCTTTTGAACTCTTCGACGATCTCGGCAACAACACCCTTGCCTTGATCGAATTCAAACGGAGTTCTACTTACAAACTCGTCGAGTTCTTCCTGAGTGCCCACACCGAGCATTGGCCTCAGGCTACGTTCAACAAACTCAGCGTTGGCCGCCACTTTGGCGCTGGCATCGGCTTTATCAATAGCCGTCTGAACGTCCCGCTTGGATGATTCCACAGTTTGAAAGAGCATGGCAATCCAAATAAAGGCTCCAATCGATGTCATGACCGACAGGATGAATGCGATCGTTAAGATCGTGCCTTCGTTGTTTGATTGTTTTCTTCGTTTGGCCATCGTGCTAATGAGCTCCACGTTGATTCAAATCACTGCGATTTGCACTTTGAACCAACAGAATTGATGAATGTAAAAAGAACTTATGTTCCTGTCTAGCTACAACAATACTACTTCATTTTGTATCGTCTTTCTAACAGAACTTACCTCAACCTGTATACTCAGCCCTAAAATACTCGCTAATTAGTATATCCCTCAAAATTTAACAACGAGGCACTCGTGACCCAATGGCGTACTCTCCCTGACAGCGAGAGATATCTGAGGCAAACTTGTTTTGCCTGAAATTTTTTGTGGCAACAATCATGGTGGAATGAGCTTCTGAAAGACTCGGACCACCGACAATCCGTTACAATCAGGTGGATTTCCCGTGAATTGTGGTGGCGGCATAGTTGGATTTAGCTCGTGACCTAATTGTCACCCAAGGCTTTCCGTCATTTTTTCGTACTATATATAGATGTGAATACAAAATAGAGGCGTTATGGGTTCTGAAGAGCGACAGCAGGAATTATTTAGCGGTGCAGGGGATGAAACGGACACTTCGTCGACTCCTTTATCAACCCCGTCTTCTCAATCGGCATCTCCGACAGAGCAGGAGGCACTCAGCGAGTCGACTCAGGATCTAAAATCAGTCAAAGAAGATAAAGAGTCTGCGTCTCGTGAATTCGAGACGATTCCCTTGGAAGATTCTGTCGTCTATGTGATTGATTCGTATGCCTTGATTTACCAGCTCTTTTTTGCTCTGCCTCCGATGAGTGGTCCGAGTGGTCAGCCTGTTGGAGCGATTCATGGTTATGCCCGAGATCTTGTGGAGTTGATTGAGAGCAAAAGTCCGACTCATGTGGTCGCAGTTTTTGATCCTCCGGGCGAGGTGTTTCGCCATCAATTCTATCCTGAATACAAAGCCAATCGTGATCCGATGCCGGATGACCTGAGAAATCAGATCCCCAA
>MDTD01067980.1_pt1 | contig 10286 bp, 10 predicted proteins | sample 811221 | NCBI WGS metagenome assembly MDTD01 (sample SAMN05326646, study PRJNA326480) | marine metagenome | isolation source: seawater | place: Pacific Ocean: South West | collected 2011
AATATTTTTTTTTGGTTCTATAGGCATAAGTTTTATTTTTGGGGTTAAAACTGGATTATTGAGGCAAGATCCATTATTTTCTAATATTATTGAAGTTTATAATTTTATACAAAATTTTAAATTAGAAATTAAAAAAATTACTAACAAAAAAAAAATTCAGGTCGTTTCAAATGACCAAGAAAATATTAATAAAGATAATAATTTTGAATTAAATAATAATCTTGAGATACTAAATGGAAGTGTTCCAGCTAAATTTACAATTTTAACCTCACTTTCTGTTTGGGATGAAGATGAAGTAAAACATAAATTAGTTTTTATATCGGAAAAAGAAATTATACATGAAATAATTTTAGATGAAATTGAGACAGTTTCTAAAAATGATAATATTTACAAATGGCCACATGGTTTAATCATAGATGATGAGCATTTTATTTATTACAACTTTGATGGAGGTAACAGTATTACAAAAAAAGATATTTGTGGAAAAACCATATGGACATTAGAAGGAAATTTTCATCATTTAATGTCATTAAATGATGAATATATATGGGCTTTAAAGAAAAAAAAATCTGGCGAATATGACATTGCTGAAGAATTTGTTAAAATAAATAAAATAACAGGAAACATTATTCATTCATTTAATGTAAGAGATATTATCATAGCAAATCAACCCTATGATTATTTTTCAATTAAACAAAGAGATCTATCTAGTATGTGGGAATATGAACCATTTCACTTTAATGATATTGACGTTTTGACAAATGAATTCTCAGATTATTTCAAAAGTTATAACCAAGGAGATTTAATGATCAGCTCAAGATCTCTTAATTCAATATATATACTTGATCCAAATACATTAAAGGTTAAAAAAATTTTATTTGGTTTAACGAGGAGACAACATGATCCAGATTGGAATAAAGGTTATATATCAATTTATGATAATCAAACTGAATGGAAAAATGGCAAAAGATATGTAAATAGTAGAATTGTGAAACTTTTTGGTGCATTGGAACAAAACTTAGAAACATTAAAGTTTGATGTTGATTTTGTTTCTGATGCTAGAGGTAACCATGATATAATCGATATCGAAGATATAAAATATACTTTGATATCATCACCCTACCAGGGAAAATTGCTTTTATTTAAAAATGAAAAAAATATATTTACATTATTTAATAAACAACAAAGTGATGTTCTTCCAATATCAAATGGAAAAATTTTAAATAAAAAGAAATTCCTGTATGATGTGAATTTATGCAATTAGTAAAATTAATTATACTTATAAACTTGGTATCTATAGTTCCTGCAAGCGCATATATTGGACCAGGCATCGGAGCAGGTATTATTGCAACAGTTATAGGATTTATAATAACTATAATCGTAGCAATATTTGTAATTATTTATTATCCAATAAAAAAAATTATTTTAAGACTTAAAAATAAAAAGAAAAAAAAATGACCATATTAGTCATACTATTTTTTTCAATCATATTAATTGAAATTTTTTTAATCTTTAAAATCAAAGAAAAATTTTTTGATCTATATTATTCTAATTATGAACTTGTCAAAAAAGTTAGAGTTTTACATAAATCTGGAGATAAAGAGTTTTTTGAGATAAGACTTTTATTAAAAAAAATTTTAAAGACTTATATATTGATTTTATATCCATTTCTTTGCTTTATTTTTCTTTTTTATTTAATTAATAGATTACTTAAAATAAATATCATTAATGAGTCAAAGATTTTTTTTGATATAAGCAACGTAATTTTAATATTAATTATTGGAATATTTTATTATATAGCAAGAATTATTTTATCGAAAAATTGAATTATAACTTATTTATAAAATTATTTCATAGGCTAGTTCTTGGATCAAACAATATTCAAAGAACATTGTTTGATTTGGAAAAGTTTTTTTTTATAAGTAGAACTGAAAAAATAAATGTTAAAAGTTTGTTTATAACTGGTTTAGCTAGATCAGGGAGCACAATTTTATTAAATACACTGTATGACACCGGCAAATTTGCTAGTTTAAAATATTCAGATATGCCATTTGTGGTATGCCCCAATATTTGGTCTAAGATAAATTTTGTTAAAAAAAATTATTATAAAAAAAAAATAAGAGCCCATAACGATGGAGTTAAGTATAGCACTACAAGCCCAGAGGCTTTTGAAGAAGTTTTTTGGAAATCCCAAATTAATTTGGAGAAAAAAAATAATATATCTAATAATTATTTGAATGATGAGACTATTGAAAATTTTAAAAAATATTTATTTTTAGTAACATTAAAAGAAAAAAAAAAAATTTATTTGTCTAAAAATAATAACAACGTTGAAAAAATTGATGTTTTAAGCGAGAGTCTTAAAAATAAGTTCATTTTAATCTTATTCAGAAATCCAATTAATCAAGCTTTTTCATTATTAAACCAACACATAAATTTTACTAAACTTCAATTAGAAGATCCATTTGTTTTAGAATATATGAATCTACTAAGTCATAATGAATTTGGTTTAAATCATAAACCATTATTTGATAAAAATTTTAAATCAAACTTTGATAAAAATGATATTAATTATTGGTTAGATTACTGGATATTTATATACTCAAGAGTTTCAAAATTTATAGAAAAAAAAAGTGATCTTTTTTTTCTGAGTTATGAAAATCTAAAAACGAGTCCAGAAACACAACTAAATAAAATAAATAAAATAATAGATGAAAAATTTGAATTCAAAAATAGTCAAATATTTAATAAACATGAGGCAGAAGTTCCATATAAAGCGGATAAGGAAAAATTAAAGATTGCAAATGATCTATACCGCTTTATAAAAAATTACGAAATTTAATTTCGGTAAATTCTTAAATATGTAATATATGATAAAATGTTGTAATAATTGTGTAATGGATCAAACAGATCCAAATATAGCTTTTGATAAGCGTGGATTTTGCAATCATTGTCTAAATTATTATAAAAACATAGAACCCTATTTAAAAAATGAAGACGAAAGAATAAAGATCCTGGATAGAAAAATTGATGAGATTAAGAATAAAAATAAAAATAAAGAGTTTGATTGTGTCATTGGCTTAAGTGGAGGTGTTGACAGTTCATATATGCTTCATTTAGCAGTAACTAAATACAAATTAAGACCACTTGTATTTCATGTTGATGCAGGATGGAATTCAATTGTTGCAATAGGAAATATAGAAAAATTGGTTGATAAGTTAAATCTTACACTTCATACAAAAGTAATATACTGGCCAGAGATGAGAGATCTTCAATTGTCTTTTTTCAAAGCCCAAGTGCCTCATCTTGATACTCCACAGGATCATGCCTTTTTTGCCTCAACATACAATTATTGTGCAAAGTTCAAAATAAACAATATTTTAAATGGTGGGAACTTTGCAACAGAATGCGTAAGAGAACCTTTGGAATGGCACTATCATGCATCAGATCTTTATCATTTAAAAGAAATACATAAAAACTTTGGTGAAAGGGAATTAAAAAAATTTCCTTTATGTGGGATTTTCAAATATAAACTTTACTTTAGATATTTTAAAAATATTAAAGTTCTACAACCTTTAAATCATATAAATTATAACAAAGCTTCAGCAATAAAAACTTTAGAAAAAGAGTATAATTGGAAGCCGTATTCTCATAAACATTATGAATCCAGATTTACTAAATTTTATGAGGGATATTGGTTACTAAAAAAATTTGGTTACGACAAAAGAAAAGCACACTTTTCTAGTTTAATTTTAAATAATCAAATGAGTAGAGACGATGCTTTAAAAAAATTACAGTCTAGTCCTCTTACAAATGAGGAGATAACAAATGAAAAAATTTTTGTAGCTAATAAATTAAATATATCTGAACACCAACTAGATGAGTATTTTAAAGGCCCAAATAAAAGTTTTAAGGATTATAAATCACATTATAATATTATTAACTTTTTCACTAAGGTTGTTCAAATTCTTGGAATTGAAAAAAGAGTAATACAGTGATCGGGTTAATTGACTATGGTCTTGGAAATCTTAAATCTTTTTCTAATATATTGAAGAGATTAAACTCCGAATTTTTAATACTAAATGATAAAAGAGATTTTGATAAATGTTCCAAGTTTATTTTGCCAGGGGTAGGATCATTTGATGAAGCCATCAAAAGACTTAAATCAAAAGATTATTTTGAAAATCTCGAACACCAAATTATAAACAAACAAAAAAAAATACTCGGAATTTGTGTTGGCATGCAAATCTTTTTAAATAAAAGTGAGGAGGGAAGTCTCCCAGGCCTAGGATGGGTTAGCGGTGAAGTAAAAAAATTTTCGAATAAAAATTTAAGAATACCTCATATGGGATGGAACAAATTAAAAGTACAAAAAAAAAACGAATTATTTAAAAATTTAATCAACCCAGAATTTTACTTTTTACACTCGTACTATTGTAAAATAAAAAACTTAGATCAAAGTATATCACTAACTAATTACTCTGTCGATTTTTGCAGCAGCTTTGTTTCTCGTAACATTTTTGGAATTCAATTTCACCCAGAAAAAAGTCATGAAAATGGAATTCAATTATTAAATAACTTTATAAATTTATAAAATGTTGAGACCAAGAATTATCCCTTGTATACTTATTGACTGTGAGGATGTTGTAAAAACAATAAATTTTAAAGATGGAATTTATATTGGTGATCCGCTAAATATAGTGCGATTATTTAACGAAAAAAAATCAGATGAAATAATAATAATTGATATTTCTGCTTCAAGGTTAAAACAAAATCCTAACTATAATCTTATTGAAAATATTGCTGCAGAAGCAAGAATGCCTGTTGCTTATGGAGGTGGAATTAAAACTGCGGAACAAGCGTTAAGGATTTTTAATTCAGGAATTGAGAAAATTTCTGTAAGCTCTCTTTTTTTTGAAAATAAATCAGAAATTAGTAAAATAGTAAAATCTGTCGGTTCACAAAGTTTAGTACTTACATTAGATGTCAAGCGATTTGAGAATAAATATTCTATATTTACAAATAACGGTGATAAATTTGTTACTAATAATATAGTAGATTTAATTAAAGAAGTTCAAGATCTTAATATTGGTGAAATTATTATAAATAATATTGATAAAGAAGGAACAATGTCTGGTTATGATAATGATTTAATACAATTGTTTTATGAAAATTGTCTAATTCCACTCACCATTCTAGGTGGAGTTGGTAAAAGAGAACATCTAGTTGAGAGTATAAATAAATTTGGTAGTATTGGATATGCTTGTGGAAGTTACTTCATATTTAAAGGTCCTCGAAAGGCTGTCCTAATATCTTATGATAACAACTTTTAATTTTAACTTTGACAATTATTAGTCTTTTAAATATAAGACCAATGCCTGGTAATTATTGCGTAAGTGAAATACCCGATCCCATTCCGAACTCGGAAGTCAAGGCTTACAGCGCCGATGGTACTTTATCTTAAGATATGGAAGAGTAGGACATTGCCAGGCTATCTTATAAAATGAAAAACATCATTATTGTTACTGGCGGAGCAGGATTTGTTGGATCAAATTTAATTGAAAAATTAATTAAATACTCAAACAAAAAAATTATATCTATAGACGACTACTCAAGTGGTAGTAAAAAAAATCACATAAAAAGTAAAAAAATAACCTACATAAAAGGTTCAACACAAAATATTACTAAAATTTTGTCAAAAAAAACAAAATATATTGAAACCGTTTTTCATTTTGGAGAATATTCAAGAATTTATCAAAGCTTTAAAAATTTTAATAAATGTTTTCAATCTAATATAGGTGGAACAAAAGAAGTAATCTTATTCTGTTTGAAAAATAATATTAAGTTAATTTATTCTGCTACTTCTGCTTCATTAGGAAAAAAAGGGAAAGATGAAAATCTTTCTCCATATGCATTTACTAAATCTAAAAATTTAGAACTTTTAGAAAATTTAAAAAATTGGTTTAAATTTAAATTTGAGATTATATATTTCTACAATGTTTATGGGCCAAGACAAATTGAGGATGGAGAAAATGCTACAGTAATTGGCATTTTTCAGAAACAATATAAAAATAAGATACCATTGACTATTGTTAGACCAGGAACTCAAAGAAGAAGATTTACTCATATAAATGATACTATAAAAATTTGCTTTAAAGCCTGGAAATTAGATAAGCGTAAACATTATGCAATTACTAATAAGAAATCTTATTCTATTATCGACGTCGCCAAAATGTTTAAATCTAAAACAAGATATCTCCCATCAAGGAAAGGAGAAAGGTTTGCCTCTAAACTTACAAAAATGAATTTGTCAAATATAGTAGATATAAACTTTGGCGAAACTAAATTAAAAAATTACATCAATGAATTTATTTCTCAAAAATCAATTAAATATATATAAGTTTTTTGAGTATTTAGTTATTTTAATTCCAATACTTTTAATTACAGGTCCATTTTTATCAGATTTATCAATTACTCTTTTGTCAATTTATTGTTTAATTATACATAAAAAATATTATGCTGGTGAAAAAATTATTAAACTTTTTTTTGTTTATTTTTTTTTATTTTATATTTTAATTCTCATAAGCAGTGCCCTAGCAGAGGATAAAATATTATCATTTAAAAATTCACTTTTTTACTTAAGGTTTGTTCTTTTTTCGATTTGTTTTTTTTATTTTCTAAAAAATAACGAAAAAATTTTATCAAAACTTTTTTTTGTTTTAATTTTATGTTTTATAATGCTTATCTTTGATGGTTTATTTCAATCATACTTTAAAATTAACATAATTGGACTTCAAATAAATGAAGAATATCTTGGAAGCAGAGTAAGCAGTTTTTTTGGTGACGAATTAATATTAGGAAGTTATCTTACAAGATTATCTCCAGTAATTATTGGATTAGGCTATTTTTTATTCAGAGATAAAAAAGGATTTAATATCTTTTTAATATTATTTATTTTTTTTATGGAAATAATAGTATTTTTAAGTGGAGAAAGAACAGCTTTCATCTTATTTAATATAATATTATTTTTATTACTGTTGCTACTGAATGATAATAAAAAACTTAACTTACTGATTGTTTTTGTAGTTTCAATTGTTGTTACAGGCTTGATAATTCATGATGGACCTTCAAAAAAAAGAATAATAAATGAAACTATTAAAGACCTAAGACCAAAGTCGCATAATTCTAAACTCGTAATAATAAATAGACAATACCATGAACATTATTTATCTGCATTTCAAATGTTTAAAGATAATTTTTTATTTGGTGTTGGCCCAAAAAATTTCAGGGTTGTGTGCAAGCAACAAAAATACAATTTTTCAGAGTTTACATGTTCTACACATCCACATAACACTTATATACAACTCTTGTCTGAGACAGGTATATTTAGTTTTTTACTCATAATTTGTTTATTTTTAACAGTTTTTTATCTTTTGTTAAAGCAACTTTATTTTAAAATATTCAAAAAAACATCTTTTCTAAATAATTTAGAAATTTGTATTCTAATACATATTTTTATTTCTTTGTTCCCACTAACACCAACTGGAAGTTTTTTTAATAATTGGACATCAATCATATATTATTACCCAATTGCCATTCTTTTTTGGTCGTTTCAAAATAGAAAAATATTTTAAAAATTTTATTTACATTTCTTTTTTTGAAGTATAAACAACCTTCATTAATTATGAAAATTGCTAGTTCTTTAAAGTCTTTAAAAAATCGAGATCTAAACTCGAAGTTAGTGAGAAGAAGAGGTAGAGTTTATATAATTAACAAAAAAAATCCAAAATTTAAAGCAAGACAAAAATAATTTTATGGATAATGAAAGCCATAAAAATACCTGGAATAATTTTACAAAATTTGTCTTATGGGGAACTGTGGCTGTAATAATGGTACTTGTTCTTATGGCAATTTTTCTTCTATAAATGAAAATAGGTTCAATAAAAGAAAATCTTGAATTTGAGCAACGTATAGCAATTACACCAGAAGTAATTAAAAAATATAAATCATTAAATATAAATATAATTTTACCCTTTGGCTATGGTGAGCATTTAGGTATTTCTGATCAAGACTTTAAAAATGAGGGTGTGGAAATGCTTGATAGTGATGAAAAGATATTGTCAGAAGCTGATGCTGTTTTGCAAATGAATTTGATCAGTGATAAAAGTTTTGAAAAATTAAAAAGTAATCAATTTTTAATTGGTGTCCTTAATCCTTATTCTAACAAAGATAGGTTACAAAAACTTGTGGATAAAAAAATAAATTGTTTTTCGCTTGAGCTTTTACCGAGGATTACACGAGCTCAGTCAATGGATATACTTTCATCGCAAGCAAATTTAGCAGGTTACAAAGCGGTAGTTGACTCATTTGCTTTTTATCAAAAAGCTATCCCCATGATGATGACTGCAGCAGGCACAATACCAGCGGCCAAAGTATTAATAGTTGGAGCTGGTGTTGCGGGTTTACAAGCCATCGCAACAGCAAAAAGAATGGGTGCTATAGTTTATGCGACAGATGTTAGGTTAGCATCAAAAGAGCAAGTTGAGAGTTTGGGTGGGAAATTTCTTGTTGTTGAAGGTGCAGAAAATTTAGAAACTGAGGGTGGATATGCAAAAGAAGCTTCAGATGATTTCAAAAAAAAACAAGAAAATTTATTAAAAGATACGTTAAAAAAAATTGATATAGTCATTTGCACTGCATTAATTCCTGGAAAAAAAGCACCCTTAATCATTAAAAAAGACATGATTGAAGTGATGCAAAGTGGTTCTGTAATTTATGATCTTGCAGCTTCTCAAGGAGGTAATTCTGAATTAACAAAAGTTAGTGAAATTATTAATCATAATGGAGTAAAAATAATGGGCGATAGCAATATTTTGAATAAACTTCCAAATTCAGCTTCAAATTTATACGCAAAAAATATGTTTAATTTTGTAAGTAATTTATATGATAAAGAAAATAAAAGATTTAATATAAATCTAGAAGATGAAATTATAGAAAAAACACAAATTAAATAATTATGGAAATAGATCCTTTTATATTCAGATTTAGTATATTCATATTGTCAATTTTCGTAGGATACTATGTTGTTTGGAGTGTAACCCCATCCCTCCATACTCCTTTAATGTCAGTTACAAATGCAATTTCCTCAGTAATTATTGTTGGTGCAATTATTGCTGCTTTAGCAAGTAATTCTGGTAAAATTTTTGAATCTTCAAGTATATTTGGATTTCTCGCAATTATTTTAGCATCAGTAAATATTTTTGGTGGATTTTTAGTAACTCAAAGAATGCTTCAAATGTATAAGAAGAAGAAAAAATAGAGTTAGTTTATGTCTGCAAATTTTTCCGCAACCTTTTATTTGATTTCTGGAATTTTATTTATTTTAGCACTAAGGGGTCTTTCTTCTCCAGAAACTTCAAGACAAGGTAATTATTTTGGAATTGCCGGAATGGTAATTGCAATAATTGTGACTTTTCTATCTGTTGGAAATTTTGGATCAGGCTTCATATATGTCTTAATATTTTTGTTCTTTGGGGGTTTAATTGGAGCATTTATAGCATTTAAAATCCCTATGACTGCGATGCCAGAACTTGTTGCTGGTTTTCATAGTTTAGTTGGGTTAGCCGCTGTATTTGTTGCTGTTTCTGCATTCTTAAATCCAGAGGCATTTAATCTTGGCAGTACGGGAAATATAAAGCTTGCAAGTCTAATTGAAATGTCTTTAGGAGCTGCTATCGGAGCAATCACATTTTCTGGTTCGATAATAGCTTTTTTAAAACTTAGAGGAATAATGTCTGGTTCTCCAATTACTTTTAAAGGACAACATTTTATTAATTTATTTATAGGTTTGACAATTATTTTTCTAATATATTATTTATGTAGAACCCAATCATCAAATATTTTTTGGACAGTTGTAATTATTTCTTTTTTAGTGGGAGTGTTACTTATTATTCCAATTGGAGGAGCTGACATGCCAGTAGTAATTTCTATGTTAAATTCCTATTCTGGTTGGGCAGCAGCAGGTATTGGATTTACATTAGAAAACACAGCATTAATTATAACAGGAGCCCTAGTTGGATCTTCTGGGGCTATTCTTTCATATATAATGTGTAAAGGAATGAATAGATCATTTTTTAATGTAATCCTTGGCGGGTGGGGTGCAGCTGATCAAACGACATTTGCTCAAAGCAAAGAACAAAAACCAACAAAAAGTGGAAATGCAGATGATGCAGCTTTTTTAATGAAAAATGCATCTTCTGTAATTATTGTGCCTGGTTATGGTATGG
>MDTD01087108.1_pt1 | contig 10284 bp, 5 predicted proteins | sample 811221 | NCBI WGS metagenome assembly MDTD01 (sample SAMN05326646, study PRJNA326480) | marine metagenome | isolation source: seawater | place: Pacific Ocean: South West | collected 2011
ACGTGAGTTTATTGATCTTCTGCTGGTCTTCATCGTTCTCGGTGTGCTGGTACAGATCATCTTCGGATCTGGCGAAACGACTATCCCCTACTTCGGTGAAGTCGTAGCGAACCTGATCGATCTCGTAACGCAGCTCGGCCAGGCTGGCGTCGTCGGCTTGATCGCCCTTCTGGTGATCGTCGGCCTCTACAGCGGCGGCCGCGCTACCTCCTGATAGGTAGTTGCGAAACCGAAACATGACGCCTGCCCGCCCTCTGGCGGGCAGGCGTCTTTTTACGTTTAGCTCAATGGGGCGTCGATGCCCGGACCGGTGAACAGCAAGCGTGCAGACACCTGCTCCGGCGACAGATCCAGCATCACCTGCACCGCGCGTCGGTAGTCGTCCAGTTGCGATCGGTAGCGATCCTGCACTTCGGAGAGGGTCTCCAGGGACGCTGCGTCCGACTTGAAATCGATCAGGTCCGCCCAGATCGCCACACCGTCCCGACGTCCGATGACCAGACGATCGATTCGACCGTTGAACTCACCAACCTCGGTCTTCACGATGAACGGCAGTTCATTGCAGACCTCGAGATGATCGTGCGGTCGATCACCGTATGCGGACCTTGACATTCGCTGCACGACCGCCGGCTGCGCGAGGGCGGATGAGAATGCCTCCCTGCCGCTCCGACGCGCCTTCTCGCAGAGCGGACGCCCGATCTGCATCGAGATCCGCCGATCGACGGTCTCCATGGATTCCGTGGATGGACGACCATCCTCCATCCATTCGATCAGGGCCATGTATTCATGCAGCATGGTGCCGCGAAGCATCGCGAACTCGGAGTCGTTCCGGTCCACCAGCGAATCGATCGTGATCTCATCACGCTCGTGACCGGACGGGGTGACGGTGATCGTGCGTCGGGATGAAAATCCGGGATCGGGTTGCGGCCGGCGTGGTGAAGCGGGCCGGGGAACCGGATCCAACGCGACATTCCGATACCACTCGGGATCCCCGCGGAACCAGACCCGTTGATCCTGCAGCTCGAGATGGGCCTGCATGGCCTCGTCGAGACCGGGAAGACCGCAACGCACCAGGCCCTCCTGGGTCAGCATGTTCCTCGGTTCACCGTCCTTCTTCGCGACATGCGGTTTCAGGACGAGGTGCAACGCGTGCCGCGCCCTGGTCATCGCGACGTAGAGCACCGACAGCGCGTCCTGCATCTGCTCCCGGAAGAGGGTTCCGTAGCATTCGTCGACGATGGTCGGCCACGCGATCCGCTGGTCCTTCGGCATCGCGGGAACGATGCGCTGCGGGAGATCGATCGATGACTCGCTCCACGCGAAGAATCCGGACGGTTGCCTGATCAGTTCACGTCCCAGTTCGGGAAGCACGACCTCGTCGAATTCCAGCCCCTTGGACTTGTGGATGGTCATCACCTGAACGGGGGCCGCGGTGACGGAACTTCGCCTGGATCCCTCCACGAATCGCACGAACTGCGCCGGCCGACCGGCCCCCTGCGCGTCCCAGAGCTCACCAAGTTCGATCAGATGACCGAGTCGGAGGTGATCCGTCTCACTGCACGTGGGACGAAGTCGTTCCGCGATCCGTTCCATGCACGTCCCGTAGCCGTCGATCGAGAGACGTTCGCGCATCGCGAGAGAGACCGCCTGCGAAATGCGTCTCCAATCGGAACGGTCGGAGGCAGCCAGTGGTTCCCGATCGAACCAGGGCCACAGCGGCGTGGTCGAGACATGGAACAGGGAGCGGAGATCCCCGGGATGGTCGGCAAGGTGCAGCAGTGACAGCACGGCACCCACGACGGTGGAGTCCGTCAGGGTGCTCGAGCCCTCCTCGCTCGCCTCCACCCCGCGTTGACGGAGCATGGTGACGATTCTCGAGGCTGCATCGTTTCGACTGGTGAGGACTCCGATGGACCGTCCGGGATCCTCCCGCTGACGGCGGACGACGAGATCGACTGCGAGATCGACGGCATGCTGCTGCTTCGGAGCGACGTCCTCGGGCAGTTCCGGAACCAGAACCTCCACGAATCCAGGTAGATCCCGGGCCGCCAGATGATTCTCGTACCGAGCCGCCCACTCGACCGCTCCGTCCCGGGCTTCCGACGGCATGGACTCGAATCCGAAGACGCCGTTGGCGTCCAGGTTGGCGAAGATCGAGTCGACCGCATCGAGCACGATCTGCGACGAACGCCAACTGCGGGTCAGCGGGGCTGCCGCTTCCAGCTGGTCCGCGTGCCGTCCCTCGAGCAAATCGACCAGCGCGGATGTTCCGCCACGCCAGGCGTAGATCGACTGCTTGGGGTCGGCGAGCACGAGGAAGCCGCGATCCTCCTCGCTCCCGATGCCACCGAAGATCTCCTCGATGATCGGGTCAAGCACGTCGAACTGGGAACGGGACGTATCCTGGAACTCGTCGAGGGCGATGTCGCGCACGATTCCGTCGAGCCGGAACCACAGCGACCCCAGTGCGCCGTGCTGCACCAGACCCGCTTCGGCCAGGCGTTGGGCGATGTCCGCGAACGTGAACACGCCGCGCCGGTTCTGGATGATTCGATACTGCTTCTCGAGCAGCTCGAGCAGACCGAGCGACGAGACCAGCTGGCGATGCCGCACACGGATGCATTCGGTCCGGGCGTGATCGACCAGCGGACGCAGCAGCTCCAGCAGCTCCTCGGGGACTTCGACGCGATCGAATCGTCCGTCGGTGAGCCATCCGCCGCGCACGAGACTGTCGGACAGGAACCCCTCCCAGTCGCCCGCCCGGACCGCGGTGATGAGTCGGTTCCATGCGGTCCGGTAGCGAGATCGCTCCTGTCCCTTCTGCGTCAGGGGCATGTCCGTGTCGGTCATCGACCGGGCGATCGAGTCCACCGTCTGCTCGTCGAGAGTCCGTCCACCGTCGAGACTGTCGCCGTGCTGATCCGGCTCGAGCCAGAACCACGGCTCCGCTGCATTCGGTCGGAGTCGCGTGAGTCGATACAGGTGGACCGCACCCGAACGTCCCCAGACCTGATTGCGGATCACATCGATGACGGATCGCTGCTCCCGCCCCTGCTGCACCATCTGGAGCAGTTCACCGACGAACGTGGCATCGGGTGAATCCAGCAGCGCCGTGAGGGTCTCCATCCGGAGGGACTCCTCCTCGTATTCGTTGGCGATGGTCCAATGCTCCGGAAGACCAAGTTCCACCGAGAAGCAATGGGCGATCCGGTGGAAGAAACCGTCGAGGGTGCCGATCTGCATCCGGTGGATCCGCCGTACGAGCGATGTCAGCACATCCGAAAGCTCCGACGGCATCGGCGCCGGATCCAATCCCATCGAAGGGGCGTACTGGCTGCAGACCGTGGAATCGACGGCTCCCTTGGCCAGGTGCTCAAGGACCCGATCCAGAATCTCCCCCGCGGCTTTGCGGGTGAACGTCGATGCAAGAATTCGATCGCACCCCGGATCCCCCTCGACGCGGAGACGGGAGACCATCCAGCCGATCAGGCGGTTGGCAAGGGTGTAGGTCTTTCCCGAACCCGCGGAGGCGATGACGACGCTGCGTGACGCGTTCATTCGGAATCCTCCAGTTCGACCGCCGTCGAGCCACAGATGCGACTCCAGTCGTCATGGAAGAGCGGAGGGTCCTGGGCGGGTTCGAACTCGCCCGCCCGCACCGCGTCGATGATCTCGACGGCCCGTGCGTCCGCGGTGACGTACTCGTCGTCTCCCCATGGCGCCAGGACGAAGACGCCACCGTCGGTGCGGGCCGGGAGCCCCACGTAGCCGAGCGAGGCATCGGTGAGGTCGAAGCCTGCGGCTCGGATCAGATGTCGGTACAGCGGCAGCTGCAGATCGATCCAGTCCCCGTGACGGCGATGAAGCTCGGTCGGCTTCTTGATCTTGTTGCCGGTCTTGTAGTCGAGAATTCGGATTCGTCCGTCCTCGTGCTGGTCGATCCGATCGATTCGACCGCGAAGCAGCATGGATTCTCGGGTGGGAAACGGCACCGGAGGATGATCACACGGAATCCGGGACGATCCCGGTCCGAAACTCAACTCCACCTCGACGATCCGCCAACCCCCGCGGGCTTCGGCCGCCTGCGGTGCGGCGAAGTGCCGGAGTCTCCATCGCAACTGATCCAGTTGGAGCCGAACCGCGGGAAGCAGGGATGGTCCGAACCGTCTCCGAATCTCCCCATCCAGCAGGTCGTCCAGTCGTTCACGGATCCGTTCGGCATCGCAGGTCGCCTCGCCCGCATCGATTTCGGAACGTCCGAACGCCTCGAGCACGTCGTGGGCCAGCGAACCGAACGAGAGTGCGGTGAGTTCGTCCGGCTCGTCGTCCCGACAATCCAGACGAAGCACGTGCTTGAGCATGAACCGGTACGGACACGTGAGGTAGTCGCGAAAGGCGGTGACGCTCATCGAGTCCAGTACGGGAAGCGCACCGGGACGCGGACAGCGAACGACACCGGATTCGACGGCATCGGCGGGCGGCTCGACCCGGAATCGTCTCGATGCACCCGTGAACTCGAGGATGTTCGAGGCGATTCGTTCGGTTGCCCCGGTCAGGAGGAGTCGACTGGGCACCTGGTTCTCTCCATCGGGGCCCCGCCGTCCGGAGACGAGGTGCACCACCCGTCCGCTCCGAAGCGTCGCATCCAGCAGATACGCATCCCGGGCCAGGCGCCGTTCGTTGTCGACGAGTCCGATGGCACTTCGCAGTTCGTTGGGAAGAAACGGATCGGCATTCACCGACATCGGAAGCATCGACTCGTTGCAGCCAGCGATCAGCAGCGTGTCCGCATCGTCCAGATGGCAATCGAGCCAGCCCAGCAGATCAACCGCCGCCTCCGTGGTCGATGTTCCGACGGACTGTGCTGCGAGTTCACCGCGCATCAGACGGAGCAGGGACGCGGCACTGCACCCGTCGAGCAGCGGTCGCAGATGCAGCAGTTCATCCAGGATCGAACCCACCGCTTCGAGCACGGCACGGTCGTCGGACTGGAGTAGATCCATCGACGGATTCAGGAGCTCGAGCAGCATCGCCTCGATCTGATCCACCATCGATTCCGGTCCCGCGGTCGATGCGCGAAGTTCGTCCAGACGGACGATCGTGGGTCGAAGCATCCGGGCCAGCGAAGCGTGTCGATCGGGAAGACCGGTCCCGATGTGCATCGGCAGGCAGTCCTCGCGATAGCGGTCGAATCGCTCCAGCAACTCCGTGTCCGAATCGTCCGCAGCGCGAATCCAACGTTCGACGATCGGTTCGCGTACCAGCGCGGCGAAATCGGACGCCTCCTTCTGCTCGAGAAAGCGTTCCAGCAGCCCCAGGATGCGTCCGATCCGCGACTGGTCCATTCGGACGCCGAGCGGTTCGTGCACCGGTACGCCCCACTCCGGAAGGACACGACGACAGATGGGGAGCAGCGATTCGTCGGGCAGTCCGACGGAGACGTCATCCGGATCGAACGGGCCGAGCGAACCGAGCAGGTCCACGATGCAGCCGATCTGATCCTCCGGACCGTCTCCGACGTGCCGGATGCGGTCGTCGATGTCGATGATGCGGTTCGACCAGACCGCCGGAACCACGCATCCGTAGTCGTCGAAGCACGATTCGTCATCCTGCGGGGCATGGATCATGCCGAAGACCGACGATCCGGTTTCCACGAGCGAATCGATCATGCGGCGCTGCATGGTGTTCAGATCCGCGCTGATGATCCCGATGTGCCGAGGCGCCAGCACCTTCCGGTGTCCGTCCAGGAACGCGCTTGTCCGGGCGTCCCGGCGCTCGAATCCGTGCTCACGAAGCCATTGATCGTGCCAGATCTGCAGAGACGAGAGATCGCGCCAGCGCAGTGCATCGGGATTTCCCTCCATGAACGCATGGTCGGAGATCCCCCGGAAGTCCATGCCGGCACCGGCGACTTCCGCTTCCACCGATACGAGGGTGGCGGCCATCGCCTCCACCGCTTCATCGGGATACGGCCCGTCCTCGGACCGGTTCCTGCCCAGCAGTCGATCCTGCACCGGCTGGTCGGACGACCTGATTGCCGCGATCCAGGCCAATCGCTCCGCCAACGCACTTGCGGTCTCGTATTCGGGAACGAGCACCCGATCCGCGAGTCGACCGATGGTGGTGATGTCCGGGGGGACCAGCTGCAGATGGAGGACGGTGGCACGTTCACGCAGCAGGGTTCGAAGGCGACGTCCCGCTCTCGAACCCGGCAGCAGCAGGAGCAGTTCGGCCAGATTCCAACGGCGGCCGTCCGGCGGGAACCGATCCAGCAGATGATCGACGACCGCATGGAGGCAATGCTGCCCGCTGCCAAGAAAGACTCGCTCGATGCCCATAGACGGCATGGATTATACCGCTGGGGTCCCGCGGGCTCCCCCCGTCACTTCCCGTCCTTGCCCTTGTCCTTGTCCTTGTCCTTGTCTCCGAGGATGAGATTCCCGAGCCCCTTCAGATCGTTGAGGTTCGGAAGATCGGGGAGTTCCTTGAGCAGGGGGATCTTGTTGAGCAAGGTGTTGATGCCCCCGATGGTGACATTCGACAAGCCATCGATGGGATGGTTGAACACCTGGTGGATCACCACGTGCGTGATGATGGAGACGAATCGGCTGGTCAACTGACTCGAGTCGCCCTTGGTGCCGACGTTCTTCACCGAGAAGTCCGGAATCTTCTCGTCGATCTTGCCGCCGGCCAGGGTGACGATCTTCCCCTTCGCACGCAGACGAACGTTCTTCACCTTCAATTCACGAATCATCAGGTTGGTCTCGTCCGTGGACGACGGAAGACTCTTGACGTATTCGTTCACATGCTTGATGAGGATCTCGAGATTGACCTGGTCGTCGATCTGCTCGAGATCGAATGTCAGCCCGGTCAGCAGCACATTGGGGATGTCGATGTCGTTCGACAGCAGGGTGCCGACTCCGCAGTCGATGTCGGCCCGATCCACCGTCAGGATGTATTCGTATTCGAACCCCGGAGGGTTCTTGATCGTGATGTCGGAGAAGGACGAGTTCGACGTGAGGACCCCGAGACTGACGCCTCCGACGCGGGATTCAACTCCGAGGATGTCCGTGACCTGTCCATCGATCACACTCTTGGCGATGACGTCGGCCAGACGGAGTCCGATGACGAGGAGGATGCCCAGGCCGAGGACGATGATGGTCAGGATGGTGGGGAGTTTGTGGTTCTTCATGGCTTGATTGTCGTGGCGATCCCGACACGCTTCAAGTGCGGCCGTCGCCGAGTACGCGACGGGTCTGATGGACATCGATGAGCGGCAGCAGCAGCAGCAGGAGAATCTGGAAGGCCCCGAATGCGAAACCCACCTGCACAAGGTCGAAATCGCCCACATGACCCGCCAGAGACTGACCGATGGTGGTGCTGAGATTCAGGAGTGCCATGTACGCCGTGAACTGGGTACCCGCCACGATCGGCCACGACACGGTCATGTACATGGAGAAGAGACCGACGGTCGCCAGGGAGAGCAGCAGCCCTTCGGCCAGGATGAACATCGTCATCGCTCCCTTGGAACTCCACGCGAACCATCCGGTGCCGAGCACCTCCGGCGACATCGCACTGAAGGTCAGGTAGCAGATCCCGAGACCGATCGTCCCCGCGGCGACGATTCGCTTGGCACCGAACCGGTCCGCCAGGAAGCCGCCGCCCATGGCACCGGCCAGTCCCATGAAGACCCCCCACCCCCCGCTGATGTCGGTGTAGTCGGTGCGGGCCCAACCCAGATCCTCCTGGTAGAAGACCTGCAGCACGGGGCCCAGCGAGCCGTTGGCGATGAACATGCCCAGCCCGATCAGCCCCGCGATGACCGCCGAGGAGAGACTGAAGGCCCGGGCCAGCCTTCGGAAGAGCACCCCCACCGAATCGGAGAGCGACTCGGACGGCTTCAACTGGGTGCTTCCGGCGGTCCACGGCAGCAGTCGTTCACCCGGACGCTCGCGCAGCAGCAGCGGAAGCAGCATGATGCACGCCAGCATCACGATCTGCCAGACGAAGACTCCGTTCAGACCGCTGGCGGTGAGCACTCTGCTGAGTACGGCCCCGCCGATCAGGGTCCCGAGGAACTTGGAACCGTACATGAGTCCGCTGACCCGTCCCCGTTCCTCCTCGCGGAGCAGATCCACCGCCAGGGCATCGACGGAGACGTCCTGCAACGAGTTGAAGATGTTGTGCACGAAGATCATCCAGCCCAGCAGGGCGAGATGATCCGTGATGGACGGAATCACAGCCATCGCCAGGATGGACAGGATCATGCCCGTCTGCGCGAGCAGGATCCAGGGACGTCGGCGACCCATGGAGGGAATGCCGAACCGGTCGATCACCGGACCCCAGACCCACTTGAAGGTCCACGGAAGCGTGCCCGCGGCGGCCAGCGATCCGATCGCACCGGCATCGAATCCACGTTCGGCCAGATAGGCCGCAAGGGTCACGGTCACGAAGCCGTACGGGATCCCCTGCGCGACGTACAGGACGCACAGCGTGAACAGTCGGACCAGGGGTCGCTCGGAGAGGTTGAATCCGATGGCGGGGCTCCCGCGATTCAGTCGTCGGTGCCGTAGCCCTCGCCGTGCACCTGGTCGGTGGCGACGGATTCGAGTTCCGCCATCCTCTGACAGATCATCTCCTCGGAGATGTCCACACCGTGCGCGGCGAAGTCGGCCTTGAGCTTGTCGAGCACGTCTTCGTCGCCGGGCTCCTGGATGTCGGCCTTGACGAGATCGATCGGATATCGCTCGAACGCGTCGCCTTCGAGACCCATCTTCCCCGCAGCCCATTCACCGAGGAGCTTGTTCCGACGAGCCTCGATCCGGAATCGAACATCCGAATCGTGCTTGAACTTGGCTTCGTTGCCCTCTTCCCGTTCCTGAAATCCACTGCTCATCGCTGATCGGCTCCTGCATGCTCGGACTGCCCCGGTCCGACACGGCCCGGGAACGTGGCCATGGTACCCCGAGAACCGGAGCGAAAACGGCCCTGACAGGTCTTCCATCGCGTTTTTCAAATCAAGTGAGAGATCCACCCTCCGGGGGACGCAGTCCCTTTCAGGAAGGATTCGTATCGCCTTCCCATCTGGACCACACATCAAGAGAACCACACCATGACCAATCGAAACCAACTCACGAATTGCATCGTCACCGGCCTCCTCCTCTCCGGAGCGTCGACCGCCCTCGCCACCCCCGGGTACGAGGACCTTCCCCTCGGAACGATCTACGCCGTCGGGGACTCGACCTCGTCGGAGGGGCTGCCCATCGAGTTCACCCCCTTCCAGTGGTGGAGCGGCACCTGGACCGTAGCCGGCCAGGCCGAGATCGTCCGCGACGGCTGGGCGTGCACCCCCAATCAGGAACTCGGACTCAACAACATCACCGCCGCGTTCAACTACGGAGCATCGGGAACCGTCCCCTCCTACGTGCGCTTCAACTTCGGTGAGCACGGTGGGAACATCAACGTCTCGATCAACGGGGACTTCCACAACGTCCCCAACTTTCTCGATCTGCACGGCTTGAACATCGGCGGCGCGGACTTCTACGTTCTTTCCGGCGGCTCGGGCCACGACTGCGGAGTCGTCGAGATCCACGGACTCGTGCAGAAGATGGAACTGGGCGGCCAGGAACTCTGGATCGACAACTACACCACCGAAAACGATCCGTGCCGCTACGGATACGAGGATCTCACCCTCGGTGACGTCTACCTCACCGGCGACATGTTCATGACCAGCGGCATCCTGTGCCAGGCCCGTCCCTTCCAGTATTCGACCGGTGCATGGACCAACGGCGCCGTGCGGGTCGTGAACACCGGACTGGCCTGCGCCACCGGAAACGAACTCTGGTGCAACCGTGAGATGGTGCGACACGACTTCGCCGCATCGATCGGCTCCATGACCGATGTCAGCATCCAGTTCGGCGAATACGGCGGAAACATCAACGTGTCCATCAACGGAGATTTCCGCAACGTCGACAACTTCATGGATCTCGACGGAATGGTCGTGGGCGGCGTGCTGGTCACCATCCCCTACGGTGGACTCGGCAACGACTGCGGCAAGATGACGCTCGACGGAACGGTCCACAGTCTCGCCCTGGGCGGCCATGAACTCTGGATCGACTGCCTCGACGGAACTCCCGATCCCAACGGCGGCCAGAACCCGCAGCCGGGCGACACGAACGACGACCGGAAGATCGATGTGATGGACCTTCTGAACGTGATCCAGAGCTGGGGTACCTGTCAGGGACCGTGCGAAGCGGATCTTGATGAAGACGGATCCGTCAACGT
>MDTD01100065.1_pt1 | contig 10284 bp, 9 predicted proteins | sample 811221 | NCBI WGS metagenome assembly MDTD01 (sample SAMN05326646, study PRJNA326480) | marine metagenome | isolation source: seawater | place: Pacific Ocean: South West | collected 2011
ATACCCTTGCTGCGTTCCCGCCCTGGGGGATTCTGCAGGAGCTGGTCGTGTAGGACTTGCCCGTGCAAATATACGATCTTTTAAATTTGTGGCAATCGGTTTACATTCTTAATTTCGGATGCAAATCGTTGAAATCATTCATGCTTTTATGGGAAATCAAATGTTCAAGATTCTTCACTTTTCAATCATATTTTTGTTCTTTTTGGCCTGTGGCGGCGAAAAAGACCCCGCCAAACTATTTTCCATTCAGTTAGAGGGAGGCAACAAGTTTCAGCAGGGCCAATCGGTGGCGGTTACATTGAAAAACAAAAAAGATCTTGCCATTGACAGGGTTGAATACAGTATTGATGGCAAGGTACTTCCAGTAAAGGATGGCAAGATCACCCTTGATGTGAAAAAGTTGGGAAACAAAGAACTGGTGGCCACGGTTGCCTATGGTCAAGAATCGGTCAGCCTATTCAAGAAAATAAAGGTGCTCGCAAAAGACACTCCTGAAATTTATACCTACGAAATCATGAATACCTATCCCCATGACCCGGCCGCCTATACCCAGGGCCTTGAATTCAGGGGAGACACCCTTTATGAGAGTACCGGAAAAAGGGGAAGGTCCACCCTTAGAAAACTGGACTATAAAACCGGGGAGATTTTACAGAAAGTCGACATGGATAAATCGGTGTTTGGTGAGGGCATCACCATTCTGGGCGATAAGGTTTATCAATTGACCTGGCAAAGTGGCATCGGGTATGTGTACGATGCCCGATCATTGGAAAAAATAGACACCTTTAACTATGGGCAAAGCAAAGAAGGCTGGGGACTCTGTAACGACGGCGCCCGATTGTACAAGAGCGATGGCACTGAAAAAATTTGGCTTTTGAATCCTGAGACATTGGTCGAAGAGGATTTTATCGAGATCGTCACCAACAAATCGATTTTCAACAAGGCCAATGAACTGGAGTATGTAGATGGCAAAATATATTCAAACGTGTACCAAAAAGAGAGTATGATGATCATTGATGCCGAATCTGGCGCCATTGAGGGGGTCATCAATTTTGGAGGATTAAAAAGTAAGGTGGCCCGTGGCGCGGAATGGGACGATCTCAATTCGGTCTTGAACGGAGTGGCCTACCATAAAGAACGGGGCACTTTTTTTGTGACCGGCAAAAACTGGAACAAACTGTTCGAGGTGAAAATCTTAAAAAAGTAAGATGCAGGTTTACAGCGAGTCCCGAAGGGTACGCTCGGCAGATCTCGATGAAATGCTGCATGTGAACAACATCCGTTACATTGTTTGGATCCAAGAAATTTCCAAGGCGCATTGGTTGTCAAGGGCCGATGCCAAACTTCAAGCACTGGGGGTTTGGGTGGTACGCGAACACAAGATCACCTATTATAAATCGGCCAAGTTGAACGACGATTTGCTGTTGACCACATGGGTTCTCGAAATGAAAGGCCCCATCTCGACCCGGATTGTAGAAATAAAAAACAATAAAACCGGTGATTTATTGGTTAAAGCAGTAACCGACTGGTGTTTTTTGGATCCCGACACCCTACGGCCCAAACGAATACCTGAAAAGGTTGAAAAACGCTTCCAATAAACTTGGAAACCATGCGACGACTCCTACTTTTGATCATTCCCCTACTGCTGCTGATAGTATCCGTATCATGCAGAAAAGACTTTGATTATGCCCTGGGCAGAGGCAATCTGGGATTTTCAAAAGATACCGTATTTCTTGACACCGTTTTTACCAACATAGGTAGTGCCACCTACACCTTAAAGGTCTACAATACATCGAACAAAGACATTGCAATACCCTTTGTCGGGTTGGCCAAGGGAGAACAAAGTGCCTATCGGCTCAATGTAGACGGACGGGCGGGCAAAACATTTGCGAACATACCGCTACTTGCCAAAGACAGCCTTTATGTGTTTATCGAGACCACTTTTGATATTTCCAACCTATCACAGAACGAGTTTTTATACACTGATTCCCTAATCTTTGGGGCCGATGGCGATGAACAAACAGTTCAGTTGGTCACCTTGGTCAAAGATGCTGTTTTTTTATACCCTTCTAGATTGACGGATGGCACCAAGGAAACCATACCACTGGGATTTGATGAAGAAGGAAATGAAATTCGGGTAGAAGGGTTTTATTTGAAGGATGAAGAACTCAGGTTCACGCAAGAAAAACCCTACATAATTTATGGCTACGCCACAGTCGCAGAGGGAAAAACACTTACTATTGATGCGGGTGCCCGTATCCATTTTCATAAAGATTCAGGAATCTTGGTGCAAGAAGGCGGCTCGATGCAGGTAAATGGCTTGCCCAGCGAAAACGAAGAAATAAACGAAAATGAGGTCATTTTTGAAGGAGACCGCCTCGAACCAGGATATGCCGATATTGCCGGCCAGTGGGGTGCCATCTGGCTGGCCGAGGGCAGCATAGACAACCGTATTGAACATACCACTATAAAGAACGGCACCGTAGGTATTTTGGTCGAGGGCAACACCAATGATCCTGAACCGAAGCTGCGACTCAGAAATGTGCAGGTTCTAAACAGTTCAAGTGTCAATCTTTGGGCCGTGAACACTGCTGTGCAGGCTGAAAACCTAGTGTTGGGCAATGCGGGTTTCAGCTCGCTCTATTGCCAGTTGGGGGGTACATATGATTTCAAGCACGCTACCATCGCAAATTATTGGGATGATGGTTTTCGGGGCGGTCCGGCCGTATTGATCGACAATTTCATAGAAACGCCCTCCAACGCAACAGGCAATGATTTGGTGGCGGCCACTTTTACAAACTGTATTATTGACGGAAACAAGAATATTGAATTATTGCTGAAAAAGAATGATTTGTACGAATTTCTGTACGCCTTTACCAATTGCCTTATTACCTTCAACGACGTCAATGGGCAGTATTTGGCGAACAGTTTGTTCGACTTTCAAGACATTGAACATTATCAAAATATATTGCTCAATGCCAATGCCGAATTTATGGCACCGGCCCAAAACAACTTTTTGATCGGCGAAGGTTCGGAAGCCATTGATGCCGGAGATGTGGATACGGCTCTTTCGGTACCCTTTGACATTCGGGGTGTTGACAGAACCCAGAGCCCAGATGTGGGGGCCTATGAATATGTTCCTGAAAATTAACTGGTTAACTTCAAACCAAAACATCCTAAAAGTGTGGTGTGCTTGCCCGCAAAGTCTTCAACAAGTTGAAAATCATTGATTTTTTTGTGGAAAAACCCCATTTTTTTTAAGGTAAAAATGCAGTCTACATTTAGTGGTACTCGCTAACTTGCAACAAGTTATCGTACCATGGATTATACCTATGCCATAATTGATTCTGATGCGGCGACCAATCTACAACTGCAAATGCAAATGCAAGAGTATGGTGACTTTACCTGTGCCGCGAACACCACAAACTTGACCGATGGCCTTAATGCCATTTTAAAGTTTTCACCCGATGTGGTTATGATCAATTTGGGCGGAGAAGGCCCCGATTGTTTCAATATGGTCAGTGAACTGAACCGGTACCTGTCTAAAATACCCCTATTGATAGGTTTTGCACGAGACAAGCAATACGCCTACAATGCCATCAAAAATGGGTTCTTCGATTATTGGTTGTTGCCCCATGACGAATTTGAAATACGAAAGACCATTCTTCGCATTAGAAAGCACATGCCGGTCGAAAACGTACCCACCACCATATGTTTAAAGTCGTACCGTGATTACCACTACCTGAATACGGACGACATTCTATATTTAAAGGCCGATAACAACACCACCGATTTTGTCATGAAAGACGGCAACGTAATAAGTGCCTACAAAACACTCAAAACATTCGAAAAAAAACTGCCCGAAAGTTTTATTCGCATCCACCAAAGCTACATATTGAACTCAAAATATGTGGCACGCATCAATTTTGGCAAATCAATATGTACCCTGAAGAATGTTGAAGGCCAGTTGCCCTTCTCAAAATCATACCTTGATCGTGTAGATGCCTTGAAAGATATCTTGTCCAAAAACAGTATCAAGGCCTCTGATTGATAAAATTCTAACAGATTTACCCCGTTTACTCGCAGATTTAATCCGTTTACTCTCACTTTTTTGCGTCTCACCCCAACGAAAGAGGTAATTTCTACCTTGTAAGAAATTACTTAATAACCTAATTATTAACCAAAACGAGACACTAAAATGAAAAAGACACTTAGCATTATGGCCCTATTGGTATTTGGACTAGGAATGATTGCCTGCGAAGCTGAAACCAATCTAGAAGACACAGAAGCCCTATTTGAAAATGTGGATGAAATGGCCACGGACGGTCAGGGCAATAATTCAGGTGATAGGGATGCCGATGATAATGGTTAAATAGCACATACATTTAAAATAAAAGCCCCAAGCTGCTTTCAGTGTTGGGGCTTTTTTATATCTTGTAGGTAGTGTTAGCGGAATTTTATGACAGAATTTACTACAAGAACCAACTATCTCTTCTTTGTTCTTCTGGTTGTTTTCCAATGGGGTTGCCAACAAAAAAACGCAGATCCCGAGGCAAAAAGTGGCCTTCAGGACAGCACCTCTATTTGGATTGCCGAGGCCCGAAACAACAGTGAATTGCCGTTGGAAGACAGGGGGCAACTCCTCCAAAAAGCACTGCAATATGCCCAGGCCCACTATGCCGACAGTACGTTGACCAAAACGTATTCGACAATTTCATTGGCCTACAAACGCTTGGGCGATACCGCCCAATTCAAAAAGGTGAATGCCGAGTTGATGGCCCTGGCCCAAGAAGTGGGCGATTACCAAGCGTTGGGCGAGGTCCATTGGGATTTGGGGGCCATGTATAAGCTCTCAAAACCCGATAGTGCCTATTATCATTATAAGGAAGCCTACCATCATTTTCTGGAGGCTGACTTGGAAGATGGGGCCAAAGACTATCCCGGCCGCATTTTATATGCCATGGCCTTGGTGAAAGAAAACAACAAAGATTATGTGGGAGCCGAAAAGGACATCGTCAGGGCCATTGCCTTTTTTAAGGATAAGGGTTTTGAAAACCGATTGTTCGACGCCTACAATTTACTGGCCAACATACAGAGCAGTCTAGGTAATTTTGATAAAGCATTGGAGTATCATTTGATAGCAAGGGAACATTTAAAGGATAGCCCAAAGAATTGGTTTAGAGATAATCTTCTAAGCAAAAACAACATTGCTTATGTCTATTTTCAAAAAGAAGACTATAACAAGGCTGCTCAGCTATACAATGAATTAGTAACTATCGACAGTCTCAAGACCAAAGAACCTCTATCATATGCCCGGGCATTGGGTAGCTTGGCGTATGCCAAATTTAAGAATGGTGAAACCGATACCGATGGCATCAAACAATTGCTAGACGAATCTGACAGTATTTTAATGGCGTTGGGCAACACCTATACAAAGGCTAGAAACCATGAGTTCAGGGCCGAAATTTTGGCCCACGAAAAGGATACGGCCAATGCCATACAACAGGCGATGGCCTCAAAACAAATTGCAGAAGAGACCAACAACAACGACCGTTTGTTGAGCAGTCTTGAACTATTGACCAAGATTGATAAAAAGAATAGCGCCAATCATGCCAGTGCCTATTTCAATTTAAGCGAAACCTTACAAGCGCAAGAGCGGGGCATTCGCGATAAGTTTGCCCGCATACAGATGGAGACCGATGAAATTATGGAAGAGAACGTAGCCTTGGCCCGAGAGAGCAAAATATGGTCTGGGGTTGCCCTCGCCGTATTTTTGTTGGCCATTGCCGGATATGTCATCTATACGCAGAGGGTGAACAACGAGAAGTTGAAATTTCAACAAAAGCAGCAAGAAAGCAACCAAGAAATCTATAACCTGATGCTGGCCCAACAAGGCAAATTTCAAGAGGGTAAGCAATTGGAACAAAAAAGAATATCAGAAGAGCTACATGACGGAATTTTGGGCCAAATGCTTGGCATACGCCTTATTTTGACCGGACTGAACGAACGAAACGATGAGTCTGCCATCAACCAAAGGGCCGAGCTCATTGAGAAACTTCGCGAACTAGAGGAAGAAATACGGACCATTTCACACGAACTGAACGAGGCCTCTTACCGGAAAATTCATAATTTTATTGTGGCCATCGACGATTTGGTGAAAACTATTGGCGAGTCGGCAAAGATCAATTGTTCGTTTACCTATGATGAAGATATGGATTGGGACAAGCTTGCTGGCAACCTCAAGATAAATGTGTACCGAATCGTACAAGAGTTGCTTCAAAACTGTGTAAAACATGCCAAGTGCTCCAATGTTTTGGTAAATTTTGAGGCGGTCGATGATAAACTCAAGGTAACCGTCAAAGATGATGGCAAAGGGTTCGACACCCAAAAAGGAAAGAAAGGAATTGGATTAAAAAATGTAATTTCGCGGGTAGATAAAATGGGTGGCACCTTAGAAATTGACAGTAAAAAAGGTAAGGGCACCACTATTAGTGTGCGCTTCGACAAAAAATACAGCGAAGATGTGCCCATTGGCAGTTTTGTAGGTTTGAACCCATTGCAACAAGTTTAACCAATTAATTTTTATCGTTTTGAAGACACTGAGGATTTTAGCGATTGATGACCATGAGATGACGATGTTGGGCTATAAGTTCATATTGGAACGAATCGTCTTCGACGATTACAACATAATTGTTGATACGGCAAACACTTTCGAGCTTGGCAAAGAACGCATTGAAGAATCGGTAAATTCGTTCAAATACGACATTATATTTTTAGATGTACAACTGTTTCCGCCGAACGAAGACCAACCCCACAACGGTGAAGATTTGGGTCTATTGGCCCGAAAGCTGGCGCCAGAATCAAAAATCGTATACATGTCGTCGTTCAGCGATAACTATAGGATCAACAGTATTTTAAAATCGGTGGATCCCGATGGCTATTTGGTAAAAACCGACATCGACCCAAAAACACTGGAGGATGCCATCAAGACCATCATTAATGGCACCCCCTATTATTCGGCCAAGGTACTGGCGGCCATTCGAAAAAAGATGTCGACCGATATTGTTTTGGACGAAAAAGACAAAAAAATACTGTATCATCTATCCATAGGAACTAAGACCAAAGATCTAGAAAACCACGTGCAGTTATCATCATCTTCCATCGAGAATAGAAAAAGACACCTAAAATCCCTTTTTGGTACCGAAAACAAGAATGACCTGGCTTTGATCTTAGAAGCCAAAAAGAGGGGATTTATCTAAAATTTTCTTTTGCAAAGTTTGTCGATAGTATCACTTTCATCGATTTTAACTTTTTTTTAACAGTCCCTTTTCTACAAACTCACAGAAACCCTAAAAATTCTGTGGTTTTCATATAATCCTTCAAGTCCTGATTATTCTAACTTAGGGGATAGAGAGGGAATCTTTTCTTCTATCATATCTAAAATAGGAAGCTATGGCAAGAAGGATACCATATTACAAGTTTGAAGATAAGCGCATTGAAGGAATTGAGCCATTCAGGAAAAAGTTAGAGCGAAGCTTTTTTGCCGATGTGGATGTACGACTGGTAAACGTCAAAACCGGAAAACCAGAACTTGTTATTGATTTTCATTGCAATTATTCGCTTACCCATTGTCTATATCATTTCAGAAATGGCTCTTGGGGAAACTTTGACCAAAATCTATATGGCATTACGGGCATTAACGAGCTTGAATTGCAGTTGGGCAACCTTCAAAGGAAAAATCCGTTTGAGATAGATATTGCCGAGTTATCGCTTCATTTTACCGATACCTCGTTGTTTGTTTCCAAAATTCCCAATAATAGCATTGCAGAACAGTTTGGAAAAATCATTTCGGCGGTGAGCGGCAATTTTGTCCATTTCACCAAGCACATGACCGAAATGCCCTATGAGATATTTGTGCCTGTCTTCACTGAGTTTTCAATGATGCCCCACGCCAATGTGCTCTACAGATATGGTGGGCATCTAAGACAACCCATGAGCTTTTTTGAATACTGGGCGCTTTACTTCCACTCCAACGAAGAGGGTGAAGCAGCTATCTATGACCTAAAGAACCGGGAAATTACCGAAGGTGATTTCTTGTTGTTGCCCTAAGCATTGAACAGTGGCCTATGGCTCATCAATTCGTTGACTTTGGTTCGAACAGCCGCAATCTTGGCATCATCTTCGGCATTAAGTAACACCTCGTCGATATAACCAACGATTACCTCCATATCGTCTTCTTTTAGGCCCCGGGTCGTTATGGCCGGGGTTCCAAAACGAATTCCTGAAGTGATAAAAGGAGACTGGTCATCAAAGGGCACCATATTCTTATTCGCGGTAATGGCCGCTTTTTCAAGTGCTTTTTCCGCATCTTTTCCCGTGATGCCCTTATTGCGCAGGTCAATGAGCATCATATGGTTGTCGGTGCCACCGGAAATGACCTTGTACCCTTTATCAACAAATGCTTTGGCCATGGCGGCCGCATTTTTCTTGACCTGTACGATATAATGTAGAAAACTATCGGTAAGCGCCTCACCGAACGCAACCGCCTTGGCCGCGATGATGTGCTCTAACGGACCGCCCTGATTGCCGGGGAAAACTGCTAAATCCAATAATCCGGACATCTTTCTAAGGTTACCGTTCTTCAATCGTATGCCAAATGGGTTTTCAAAATTCTCGCCCATAAGTATGAGTCCGCCTCGTGGGCCACGCAAGGTCTTGTGTGTGGTGGTGGTCACGATATGGCAGTGCGGAATCGGGTCGTTCATGATACCTTTCGCAATGAGGCCCGCTGGGTGCGAGATATCAGCCAACAGCAGGGCATCTACACTATCGGCAATTTCCCTGAACCGTTTGAAGTCCATATCACGTGAGTAGGCCGATGCACCGGCAATAATAAGTTTGGGCCTTTCTCTATCGGCAATTTCTTGGATCTTATCATAATTGAGGGTTCCTGTTTCCTCATCAACCCCGTAAAAGACCGGTCTATACAATTTTCCTGAAAAGTTCACGGGCGAGCCATGTGTCAGGTGCCCCCCATGCGCCAAATCGAACCCCAAAATGGTATCTCCGGGCTTAAGGCAGGCGTGATACACCGATGCATTGGCCTGCGAACCTGAGTGGGGCTGAACATTGGCATAGACCGCCCCGAACAGTTCTTTTGCCCTGTCAATGGCCAACTGTTCTACTTCGTCCACTACCTCACAGCCACCATAATACCTCTTGCCAGGGTATCCTTCCGCATATTTGTTCGTTAGCACTGAACCAGCGGCTTCCATCACCTGTGGACTTGTAAAATTCTCTGAAGCTATCAGCTCAATGCCGCTTATTTGCCGTTCGCGCTCTTTTTCAATCAGGTCAAAAATTTGCTGGTCTCGTTGCATGGTCCTTGCTTAAAATTAGGCGCTAAAAATACAACTTAATCCAATTTCCATCTTTGCAATAGGTGTTTTTTCGCCCATGAGTTATTCAATAGAAATCAACAATCAATTTGTTCTCTAAAAAGCGAAAGAAACGGGTATTTCATCCCAAACATACTACTGCTTGACGATTTTCGTTATCAAAGGGGGTGACTTTGGCACGGCAGTTGAAATTCTTTTACCAAACCCCTTGCCTTGGGCACGGATAAATCAATGAACCATGAAAAAACTATTACTCTTAACCGTTTTGGTCGTGCTGACCGCCTGTAGTGGTGTCAAAAAGACCCAAGAGGCTTTGAATACCGGTAATTATCCAACCGCTATGTCCAAGGCCATTGCCGAGCTATCTGAGAATAAAACCAAAAAAGGCCATCAAGAGTACGTTATATTGCTCGAAAAGGCCTTTCAAAAGTATTCCCAGCGCGAAAATGAGCGAATTGCCTTCTTAAAAAAAGATGGCAACCCAGCCAATTTCGAGGCCATTTACAATGGGTACGTACAGTTGAAAAATTGGCAAGAGCGCATAAAGCCCTTGTTGCCCCTGCCTATTTATGAAGAAAACCGTGAGGCCTTTTTTGCTTTCAATAATTACGACAACAAAATAATTGAAAGCAAGGATGAATTGTCGTCTTACCTTTACGACAATGCCTCCCGTTTATTAAAGAACGCCAACGACAAGTATGACTACAGAAAGGCATACGATGAATTAAGTTATCTGAATAGGATAAATCCCGGATATGGCGATACCGAGTTGAAGATGGAGGAGGCCTATAATAAGGGCTTGGAATTTGTGCAGGTCGATATCAACAACGACACAGAACAGATTATTCCAGCCAGGCTTGAGGAAGAACTCTTGGACTTTAACACCTAT
>MDTD01026743.1_pt1 | contig 10283 bp, 10 predicted proteins | sample 811221 | NCBI WGS metagenome assembly MDTD01 (sample SAMN05326646, study PRJNA326480) | marine metagenome | isolation source: seawater | place: Pacific Ocean: South West | collected 2011
GTAGAATTCTATCTAATCTTGGCAGCTGTAAGAAAGGTGCCAACTTCTATATTCTGGAAACTATTAATTGGTTCTTTAGTAATGTTAATTGGCGGATACTTAGGTGAAGCTGGTTACATACAACCATTTGTAGGTTTCGTAATCGGAATGGCTGGATGGATCTACATCTTGTTTGAAATATTCTCTGGAGAAGCTGGAGCTGCAGCTGCTAAGTCAGGTAACAAGGCTATGGCAACTGCGTTTAGCGCCATGAGATTAATCGTAACAATCGGTTGGGCAATCTATCCATTAGGTTACATTTTTGGATATCTAACTGGTGGAGTTGACGACAATGCATTGAATATAATTTATAACTTAGCAGACTTTGTTAACAAGATCGCATTTGGTCTTGTGATTTGGGCTGCTGCAATGCAGAACACAAGATTAGCATCTAGATAATTAGATACTAAATTTTAAAGGGCGAGTATGAGTTTCATACTTGCCCTTTTCTATTTAATACATATATTAAATTTATGCCAAAAATAACTTATATTGATTTTAACGGAAATTCTAAAAATATAGAGGTAGAAAACGGTTTGACTGTTATGGAAGGTGCAATTCAAAATAATGTACCAGGTATCGATGCCGATTGCGGTGGATCGATGGCGTGCGCGACTTGTCACGTTTACGTCAACGAAGAATGGTCTAATAAGATATCTCCAGCTGAAGATGCGGAACAAGATATGATTGATATGGCATTTGAGCCAAAAAAAAATAGTAGATTAAGTTGTCAATTAATTGTTAATAATGAATTGGACGGACTAATTGTTACAACCCCCAAAAAACAAACATGATTAAAACCGATGTAATAATTATTGGTGCAGGCCCGGTCGGTATCTTTGCAGTTCATCAATTAGGTATCAAAGGTTTAAATGCTGTAGTGATAGACAATTTAGACAAAGCAGGAGGGCAGTGCATAGAGCTTTATCCGGATAAACCAATATATGATATACCAGCTGTGCCAGAGTGCACAGGTGAACAATTAACCACACGGTTATTAGAACAAATAAAACCATTTAAAACAAAACTTTTTTTAAATGAAAGAGTAGATGAAGTTAAGCAAGATAACAATAATTGGATTATAAAAACAAACAATAATAATAAATTATCTGCACCAAATATTATCATTGCTGGCGGTGTAGGCTCTTTCGAACCCCGTAAATTACCTCTTAAAGAGGCAGAAAAATTTGAGGGTAAATCGATATTTTATTCAGTAAAAAATAAAGAAGATTTCAAAAATAAAAATATTTCAATATTTGGTGGAGGAGACTCAGCTCTTGATTGGGCACTAGAGTTATCAAAATTTTCCAAGATATCATTAATACACAGAAGGAATGAATTTAGAGGTGCTCAACACACTCTATCAGAACTAAGAAAATTGGAAGCGCAAGGAAAAATCTCTATAAAAACCCCCTGTCAAATAGAGGGAATAGAGAGTACTGACAAATTAAAATCAATTTCTATTAAATTTGATGATGGCAAAAGTGAAAAAATTAAGACTGATATAATATTAGGATTTTTCGGACTAATTATGAAACTTGGACCTATAGCTGAGTGGGGACTAAATATGGATAAAAAGACTATTCAAGTAAACCCACAAAATTTTGAAACTAACAAAAAAGGAATTTTTGCAGCTGGAGATATTTGTACTTATCCTGGAAAATTAAAACTAATATTATCTGGCTTTCACGAAGTGGCTCTAGCCTCGGTGGAATGTTTCAAAAGAGCAAGACCTAATGAAAAATACAGATTTGAATTCACCACATCTTCAAAAACTATACACGATCGATTAGGAAAAAAATGATTGAACTGCTTACCGCTAATACACCTAACGGTAAGAAAATCTCAATTATGCTTGAGGAGATACAATTTGAGTATAAGATTACCAAAATAGACATAAATAAAGATGAACAATTTAGTCTACAATTTAAAAAATTAAGTCCTTTTAGCAAAATTCCAGTAATTATAGATCATGATAATAAACAAAGTTTATTTGAGTCAGGCGCTATTTTAATTTACTTGGGTGAAAAAAGTGGAAAATTTTATGATAAAAATCAAAGAACAATTATTAATCAATGGTTAATGGGACAAATGGCTTATGTTGGACCAATGTTAGGTCAGCATCACCAATTTCATCATTATAATCCTGGTAAAAGTGAATTTGGAGAAAATAGATATTTTAAAATTTCAGAAAGAATTTATAAAGAATTAGACGAAAGACTTGCAGTTTCAAATTTTTTAGCTGGCGAAAATTATACAATTGCAGATATTGCGACTTTCCCCTGGATAGCGAGACATGAATGGCACGACATTGGACTCAAAAATTTTAAAAATCTCTCTAGATGGTACAACGAAATTTCCGAAAGAGATGCGGTTAAAAAAGGATACGATTTATTAAAAAAAAAGGAGTTGATACCTAAACCTTAATCGTCGATGAAAACTTTTTCTTCTCTTTCATGTCTCTCTTGCGCTTCAATTGATAAGGTTGCAACTGGTCTAGCTATTAGTCTTTTCAAACCTATAGGCTCACCAGTTTCTTCACAGTATCCGTAAGTATTATCTTTAATTCTTCTTAAAGCCGACTCTATTTTTGCCAAAAGTTTTCTGCTTCTGTTCAAGGATTTCATTTCAACTGATTTATCTGTAATTGATGAGGCTTGATCAACAATATCAGCAGACGAGATATTATCATCAGATGAATTCAATATATTACCCAAATTATTAGTCTTAATTATATCTTGTTTCCATTTCAAGAGCTCTTCTTTAAAAAATTTTTTGTGTTTAGAACACATATATTTCTCTTTAGAATTAGGTGTATACTTTTTAGAACGTATTTTTTTCAATACTTTAATTTTTTTTATCATTTTTCAAATTTGAGGGAGTATATGGTTGAATTTATAAGTGTCAATAGATATTAATTTGTATAAAGTTTACATAATGATTAAAAAAATGAATATTAAAAACTGTTTTATTATTTTTATAATACTACACTTGTTTATTTGGACTTTGATACCAAGTATTACAAATAAAAATTTACCACTAGATACTATTGAAGCTCTTGCTTGGGGTAGTAATTTGGATTGGGGATACATTAAACACCCTCCTGTAAGTGCTTTAATAATTGAGTTATTCTACAAAATATTTTCTAATCAAGATTGGGCATATTATCTTTTAAGCCAAATACTCGTGATCATTTCTTTTATTTATGTTTATAAGTTATCTAATCAAATTTTGAAAAATGAATTATATGCAATATTATCTGTACTTGTTTTAGAGGGAATAATTTTTTTTAATTACACAACACCAGAATTTAATGTTTATGTTGCCCAGCTACCTTTCAAAGCTTTAGTGATTTATTATTGTTGGAAATGCATTAATGAGAACAAAGTTTTAAATTGGTTTCTTCTAGGTGTTTTTTCAGGAATAGGTTTTTTGACTCATTACTCATTTATTTTTCTTTTGATATCCATAAAATTACTTTTTTTATTTAAAATTTTGAATGATAATAAATTTGATTATAAGTATTTCATACCTGGTATAGTATTTTTATTAATTATTTCACCCCATTTATTTTGGCTAATCGAAAACAATTTTACTACTATTAGATATGCTTTAGGTAGAGCAAATATGGATGAAAGTGGTTTTATTAATCATTTAATAAATCCAATGACTTTTATTTTGAAACAAATTGGAATTTTAATTCCCCTTTTTTTTATGATTTTATTGATTTGTAGTTTTAGAGTTAATTTTAAAAAAACAGATAAACAAGGGACCTTTTTAATTTTTTGTAATATTGTCCCCTTATTTTTGGTTTTACTAACATCAGTGATATTTGGTGCGAAGATAAGAACTATGTGGATGTCAACATTTTATTTATTTTTTGGTTTATTTTTTATTTATTATTTAAAATCAAAAATAAATATTAAAAAATTAGGTAAATTCTTTTTTGTTTTTATATTTATATTTTTACTTTCTCCGATGACTTATATGTATGTTTCTGTTGCTAATGAATTCAAACGTACAGATTATCCAGGTAAAGAAATTGCAGATCTAGTTCAAAGGAAGTGGGATAAAAATTTCACAAATGAAATTTCAGTGGTTGTTGGCGACGAATGGGCAGCTGGCAATTTATCGTATCACTTAAAATCTAGGCCAGTTTGGTATAACGAATTAAAAAATAAGTCTAAAAGTATAAATAATGATGATGGAATAATTTATGCTGGTAATCCAAAAATATTAAAAAAAATATGTCCAGGTGAATTTGGCACAATTAAGCCAGTTGGATATTGTATGATTGGACGTAAATGAAAAATATCTTAATTTTGATTCCAGTTTATAATGATTGGGAATCATTAAAAAAACTTTTAGATGAAATTAACAAACTAATAAAAGATATTAATCAAGTTAAATTTAAATGTACTATCATTGATGATGGTTCGAGTATAACCAAACCTAACTTAGAAAAACCCTCAAACTTTACAAATTTTAAGGTTATAAGCATGAGAGAAAATAAAGGTCATGCTCGATGTAATGCTTTTGGCTTAATTTATTCATTAAAACATGAAAAATTTGATTTTATAATTTTAATGGATGGAGACGGTGAAGACAGGCCAGAAGAAATAGAAAAACTTGTTTTAAAAACTTTAGAAAATAATTCAAAATCGGTAGTAGCAAAGAGAGTTAAAAGATCAGAAAATATTTTTTTTAGAACTCTTTATCAAATACATAAAGTCATCACATTTGTTTTTACGGGAAATTTAATAAATTTTGGTAATTATTCATGTTTGACTAAAAATGACGTTTTGAAATTATCAAAAAAAAAATCTTTATGGCGAAGTTTTTCTGGTTCTGTAAAAAAAAATATAAAGAACTTAGAGTCAATAAGATCAGAGAGAGGAAAAAGATATTTTGGTCCCTCTAAGATGTCATTATTAAAACTTATAATACACTCATTATCAATTATGTCGGTGTTTAAACTTCAATTAGTATTGCGATCAATATTGTTTATCTTTCTCTCAATATATCTCGGTCAATTTTCCAATTTTGTATCAATTTTTTTAATTCTTGGTCTAAACTTGTTTATGTGCTCAATTTTTATTATTTGGATTGTAGATCTTAAGAAAAAATATGAGTATACGGAAGACGATATTAAAAATGTATTAATATCTTGAATTATTTAGGTTGTATTTTGAGTCCATTAGTGATTCAAAACAGAATCAAAACAAGAACATTTAAAATTAGAATTTAAGAAATGTTAATTAAAAAAGAGTTAGGTATAATTGTGCTATGAATAAAGTTTTATCTTGTCATTGTAAAAAAGTAAGAATACAAATTAATTTACCTGTTAGTCCAAAATTAGTTAGGTGTAATTGTTCAATATGTAAAAGAAAAGGTGCAATTATGACAATGATTGAACCTGACGATTTTAAAATCTTAGCAGGGGCCGATTTTATTAAAAAATACAAATTCCATACCAAGGCAGCATCTCACTTTTTTTGTTCTAATTGTGGAATTTACACACACCATAATCCAAGAAGAAATCCATCTTTATACGGTGTAAATGTTGGTTGTATAGAAGACTTCAATTTTACTGATAATCAAGAAATTAAAATAATTGATGGTAAAAATCATCCAATGGATGAAAAATAATTGATGAAAGAAAAAAAAAAAAAAAAAAAAATTGAAAAGAAGTATTTATCTTTTATAAAAAAACAAGAAATCACAGGAGAGCCTTTTCACGACAAAATAGAACAATTAGAAAATTTTTATCTTCCAATTGCTAATTTAATACAAAAAAAATATAAAGCTAACGCTCTCAATAACATTGTAGGATTATCTGGAGGGCAAGGATCGGGCAAATCTACAATATCTAAAATACTTTCTATTATTCTTAGAGAAAAATACAATTTATCTACAGTTAATATATCTATAGATGATTACTATAAGACTTTAGAGGAAAGAAAAAAAATGGCTAAAGTAAACAAATTATTTTTAACAAGAGGTGTTCCAGGCACACATGATCTAAGATTGTTAAGAAGTCACATCACATTATTAAAAAAAAAAAAATTTAAAAAATTTTATATACCCAAATTTGATAAAAGTATAGATGATAGACTACCTAAACAAAAATGGCAGAAAATAAATGCAAAACCAAATATAATAATATTTGAAGGTTGGTGTGTTGGTGCAAAACCTGAAACTAATAATGATTTAAAAAAAAGTATTAATATTTTAGAAAAAAAATTTGATAAAGACTACTCTTGGAGAAAAACAATAAATCACAATTTAAAATCAAGTTATAAAAAAATTTTTAATAAAATAAATTTTTTAATTTTTTTAAAAGTTCCAAGCTTCTACCATGTTTACAAGTGGAGACTTTTACAAGAAAAAAAATTACAATTTAGATCAAAGGGAAAAAAAATCATGAAAAAAAAGGATATTAAAAAATTTATAATGTTTTATGAGAGAATAACCAAAAGTATGATGAAAAAACTAGTAAAATCTGCGAATGTTGTTATAACATTGGATAATAGACATAAATTAAAATCATTTAAGATAAAGAGATGAAAAAATTTATATTAATTATCATTTTTTTGTATTTTAGCAAACTTAACTCAGAAAATAACTTAGAGTTTTTCTTAGGGGAAGCAATTAAAAATAATCCAAGATTAAATGCTGAAAGACAGAACTTAAATGCATCAAAACAAGATATAAGTATTTCAAAAAGTGAATTCCTTCCAAATTTAACAATTTCAGGCTCCCAAAGCAGCACCCAAAACTCCAATAGAACTAATCCATCAGGTTCAAACTTACCAGATACAAATTTAGATACCGAGTCCAAATCAATTTTGGTTGAGCAAAAAATATTTGAAGGCTTTCAAAATTTTAATAATTTAAAAAAGTCTAAATTAGAATACAAAAAAGCAAATTTTGAACTAAATCAAATTGAAAATGAAACTTTAATTAATGGAGCTGAAGTTTATTTTGATTTAATTTTAAAAGCAAAAACAAAAAAGATTAATCAGGCAAATGTATCTTTGTTAGAAAGACAAGTTGAGTCCGACAAAGCAAGGTTACAAAAAGGTCAAATAACACTATCAGATCTTGCACAGTCGGAGTCTGCTTTAGCAGGTGCTAATGCCAAGTTAATAAAATCCGATGCTGAGCTTGAAAATACAAAAACTAATTTTAAAAAAATTATTGGATTGAAATCACCAGATAGCTTTTTAAGTGAAATTGATCTAAATATAGATTTGCCTAAGAGTTTAAGCGAGTCTCTAATATTGGGTCAAAGAAGAAATCCACAACTAGCGATTTCAAAAATTGATGTTGAAATAGCAGAAAAAAATTATATGATTGAAAAAGCTAAGCTGTCCCCCAAGGCATCTATTAACTACTCAATTACTGAAAAAAATGATTTTAGCTCTACCATCGATGAAATTGAAGAAGAAAAAATAGAGGCAAAAGTGAGTTGGCCGCTAGTAAAAGGAGGAAAAAATATAGCTTCTATAAAAAAATCTTTTCATAAAAAAGAACAAGCTAAACTTAATCATAGAAATGTAGAAAACGAGATCAAATCGACAATAACAAATTCGTGGGCTAATTACTTATCATTGAAAAGCGTCTTATCTGCTACTAAATCACAACTAGAAGCAGCTGAAATAGCTAACGAAGGAATAACTCTTGAGTACGAATCGAGCAATACTAGAACTACCCTTGACCTGATACAATCTAAAAGCCTCCTGTTGGATGCGCGAATCTCTCATGCCTCAGCCGAAAAAGAGTTTGTTATCTCTAAACTTAAACTTTTGAAAAATGTTGGAGTTTTAGATTTAAATCTTATTAAGACACGATAATAATGTTTATTTTGATTATTTTTAATACTTGATAAAAAGAACAAAATGTGTACATTTATAGTTATGATTCGTAACAATAAAAAAGGAAAAAAATGACTAAAAATAACTTAAAAGTAGTAAAACCTGACAATAAAAAAGAGCAGGAAATAAAAGAGAAAAATAAGTCTTTAGAAGCAGCCATAAGCCAAATTGATCAAAATTTTGGAAAAGGTTCTGTGATGAGACTAGGACAGCAAGAAGCTTTAGATGTTGAGGCAATTTCAACAGGTTCTTTAAGTTTAGATTTGGCCCTAGGAATTGGTGGATTACCGAAAGGTCGTATTATTGAAATTTATGGTCCAGAGTCATCTGGAAAAACCACTTTGGCGTTACAAGTTGTTGCAGAAGCACAAAAAGCTGGCGGAATATGCGCATTTGTAGATGCAGAACATGCCATGGATCCTGCTTATGCTAAAAAACTAGGTGTTAAAACCGATGAACTTTTGATTTCGCAACCCGATACAGGTGAACAGGCATTAGAGATAACCGACACATTAATTAAATCTGGTTCAGTTTCAGTTTTAGTAGTGGACTCTGTTGCAGCTTTAACGCCAAAAGCAGAATTAGAAGGAGAAATGGGAGATCACCATGTAGGCTTACAGTCCAGATTGATGAGTCAGGCTTTAAGAAAAATTACAGGTTCTGTTTCTAAATCAAACACAATGGTAATATTTATTAATCAAATTAGAATGAAAATTGGTGTTATGTTTGGAAATCCAGAAACAACATCTGGCGGAAATGCACTAAAATTTTATTCATCTGTGAGAATGGATATAAGAAGGATAGGCGCAATAAAAGACAAGGATCAAATTATAGGTAATACAACCAGAGTTAAAGTTATTAAAAATAAAGTTGCTCCACCATTTAAGGTTGTGGAATTTGACCTTATGTATGGAAAAGGAATAAGCAAAAATGGTGAGCTCATAGATCTTGGCGCTAAAGCAGATATTATTGAAAAATCAGGAGCCTGGTATTCCTATAAAGGAGATAAGATCGGTCAAGGGAAAGAAAATGCTAAATTGTTCCTAGAAAAAAACCCTAAAATAGCTGCAGAAATAGAATTAGCGGTAAGGGAAAAGTCAAAAGCTATAAGTAAAGAGATGGAAGGAAATCCATCGCCAAAAGAAAAGATTAGCAAAGAAGAAGAAAAACAATAGTCATCTCAAATTATAAGGGGGCAACGCCCCCTTTCTCCAATTTTTTATAAAAAAGCAACTTAAGATTGATTCAATCATTAATTGTAATTAAAAAATTTTTATTAATTTACACTGTACAAAAAGGTTTAAATTGGGTTTAATTAAGTTATTAACAAGGAGGGTAAATGAGCACACAACAATCAAGCAGCTCGAAACTGTCACCTAGCCTAGATACTTCACACTTAAAAGTTAAGTTTCCGTTCAAATCTCGATACGGAAATTATGTAAATGGTAAGTTTGTAGAACCAAAATCAGGAAAATATTTTGATAATACTACACCAATAACTAATGAAGTAATCTGTCAAGTGCCACGTTCGAACGAAAAAGATATTGATTTTGCTCTAGACGCAGCACACGCAGCTTTTCCAGCATGGGGAAAGACCTCAATTACTGAGAGATCAAATATTCTCAATAAAATTGCTGATGTTATAGAGAAAAATCTAAATTTATTAGCAACTGCAGAATGTTTAGATAATGGTAAGCCTATAAGAGAGTGTATGGCTGCCGATCTACCTTTGGTCGTAGACCACTGGAGATATTTTGCAGGAGTTATTAGAGCCGAAGAAGGTTCAGTAGCGGAAATAAGTAATAGTGAATACTCTTATCACATACCGGAGCCACTAGGTGTAGTTGGACAAATTATACCTTGGAATTTCCCTTTACTTATGGCTACTTGGAAACTAGCACCAGCACTTGCCGCAGGTAATTGCGTAGTTTTAAAACCAGCTGAACAAACGCCAGCATCCATTATGATTTTAATGGAGCTTATTGGTGATTTATTACCAAAAGGTGTTGTTAACGTGGTTAGTGGTTACGGTCTAGAAGCAGGTAAACCTCTTGCATCTTCAAAAAGAATTAAGAAGATAGCATTCACAGGTGAGACTACTACTGGACGATTAATCATGCAGTACGCATCACAAAACTTAATACCAATTACTTTGGAATTAGGCGGTAAATCTCCTAACATTTTCTTTGAAGACGTCATGGATAAAGACGATGATTTCTTTGACAAGTGTTTAGAAGGTTTTGCTATGTTTACACTTAATCAAGGAGAAGTGTGTACTTGTCCAAGCAGAGTTTTAGTACAAGAGTCAATTTATGATAAATTCATGAAAAAGGCTATTGCTAGAACAAAAGCTGTTAAACAAGACAA
>MDTD01117046.1_pt1 | contig 10282 bp, 7 predicted proteins | sample 811221 | NCBI WGS metagenome assembly MDTD01 (sample SAMN05326646, study PRJNA326480) | marine metagenome | isolation source: seawater | place: Pacific Ocean: South West | collected 2011
TAACCCTAAATCATAGCGGTACACACCTTCTTCACGCAGCTTTAAGAAATGTGTTAGGAGAACATGTTGTACAGAAAGGATCGTTGGTGGAAGAATCAAGATTAAGGTTTGATTTTTCTCAAAACACTCGTATTGAGGAAGAAGACTTGGAATCTATAGAAAATTTAGTCAATTCTGAAATAGAGAGAAATACAGAATCTTCAACCAAAGTTATACCTTATGAAGAGGCAATAGCTCTTGGAGCAATGGCTTTTTTTGGAGATAAGTATGGTGATGAAGTCAGAGTTGTAGATATTGGGGAAGGATTTTCATTAGAGCTTTGTGGAGGCACACATGTCAAAAAAACTAGCGAGATAGGCTTATTAAAAATCATATCCGAATCTGGAGTTTCTGCTGGAGTAAGAAGAGTAGAAGCAGTTACTGGACAGGGAGCAACCTTATTATTAAACGACTTAGAAAAGCAGTACTCATCAATTACTACCGAGCTTATCGTTGAAGATATTGACTCCAGAGAAGATTTTGATGTTTTGTCTCTCATTCGCTTCCTAAACTATGAAATAGACTCTTTTGCTAATTTACTTAATTGCCCCAGTGGTCAAGTATTGAAGAAAATAACTCAGCTCAAGCAAGAGAATAAATCTCTTCAAGATAAGATGGAACAGGGGGATCCCGAGATAAAAGTTTTCAGTAATTGCTTAGATTCTATAGAGGATCTTAAACAAACAAATAGAATCCTAAAAAAAGAGGTCAAAAAGATTCAATCTGAAGATCTTGGTTCATCTGTTAATGATTTAATTGATAACTCAATTGAAGTTGAAGGTTACAAACTATTCACAACTACTTTTGAAGGAATGGATTCGAAAGGACTCCGAGAGGTCGCTGATAGGCTAAGAAATCAAAGCCCTAATGCAGTAATTGTTTTAGTATCATTAACGGAAGACAAAGCTCCTACCATAGTGGCCTGTTCCAAAGAAGTAGATTTAGATGCTAGAGAAATAATGAAACATTTAATCAATCAATTAGGTGGCAGCGGTGGCGGACGGCCCGACTTTGCTCAAGGAGGGGTTGAAAATTTTGATGACATAGATATTGCCTTAGCCTCTGTAGCAGACTTAATTGTTTCATTAAATAATCAATAAGATAGAATACTCGCCTTTTTTATGGGCAAGCTAATAGTTAAAAAATTCGGTGGCACTTCAGTTGCAGATGCCGCGCGTATTGAAGCAGTTGCCGATAATGTTGAGGCAGAAATTCAGAAAGGAAATAAAGTGACTGTAGTTTTATCGGCTATGGGTAAAAGTACAGATGAACTTATTGCTCTGGCTAAAGAGATTGATCCTCAACCTAATTTAAGAGAATACGATGCTCTCGTGTCTACTGGAGAGCAGATTTCTGTGGCTCTGCTTGCAATGGCTCTTCTAAAAAGAGGTATAAAAGGAAAATCTTATACTGCTTATCAATTAGGAATAAAAACTAATTCAAGCCACAGTAGAGCAAGAATTTTAGATGTTGAGGTAAGTAAGATAACTTCAGAATTAGATGAAGGTGTTGTACCTGTCATTACAGGATTCCAAGGAATGAATGATGCAGGTGATATTACTACCCTGGGAAGAGGAGGATCAGATACGACTGGGGTCGCTCTTGCCGTGGCCTTAAGAGCTGATGAATGTCAGATTTATACAGATGTTGATGGCGTTTTTACTACAGATCCAAGGGTTTACGACAAAGCTAGGCTTTTAAAAGAAGTAAGTTTTGAAGAAATGTTAGAATTATCAAGCACCGGAGCTAAAGTTCTTCAGTTAAGGGCGGTAGAATACGCCAGCAAATTCAATCTGCCTCTTCGCGTTCTTTCTAGCTTTAAAGAAGGTGAGGGTACTTTAGTTCAAGAGGAGAAAAATATTATGGAGAGACCAATAGTTTCTGGGATTAGCAGCATTGACTCTGAGGCTAAACTAACAATCAGAGGCGTGCCAGATATACCAGGTGTAGCTGCGAAGATCTTGAGTCCGATAAGCGATGCTGGTATTGAGGTTGATGTGATAGTTCAAAATATTAGTGCAGATAACAATACTGACTTTACTTTCACTGTTAATAAAAATGATGCAAAGCTAGCCGAGGAGATACTTAGCAGCACCTCTCAGAATTTGGGAGGAGGTTCTATTGAAGTTGATGACGATATAGCAAAAATAAGCATAGTTGGAAGAGGTATGAGAGCACATGCCGGCGTGGCTAGCAAAATGTTTCAAGCGTTAGCAAATAATGAGATTAATATATCTATGATAACCACTTCGGAAATTAAAATTTCGGTAGTAATTAAGAAGTCTGAAATGATAAAGGCAGTAAAGTCTTTGCATGACGCATTCGATTTAGACAAAGAACTGGATACATAGTGGAAGGATTAATTTCTGTTTTATTAGAGCAGGAGCCATTAAGGGGTTTTATCTTTGGTTTTGTACATGTTGGAATCTTGATAGTCGGCTATTACACTGGTTGGAGCATAAACCGTTTATTAAAGATCACTACAAACGGAAGAATTGCTGGAATCTTGGGTGCAGTAATTGCTCATATATGTGCTGATCTTATAGCTTCATTGCTGGATCCCTCTATGAGATCAGCTTCTTTAGGCATAGTGTTAGGAGGTTTATTACCGTTATTGTTTATTCCTTTGCTTGAAAAATATGTTAACAAGAGTGATGCACACATAATGGTGGGCGATCACGAAGACATAGAAAAAGATCTAAACTCTCAACATACTCAATAAATACATTTATTGAACAATTTTTATTGCATTTGAGAATCATTCTCATCTATAATGCGAACCGTTATCGCTCTAATAATCATTCTCATTTGTGGAATTTGGTTGTTTTTGCACATTTAATAACTTTACGGGAGTAAATAATGGTTCAAATTACTAGAACTTTTTTTAAGGCAATAATTATTTCTTCTCTTACTTTATCTGCGAATTTATTTGCTGATGAGTCTGTTGAAGAGATTGTTGTCAAAGGTAAAGTGCTTTATTCAGATCAAGTCAAAGCGCTAAAAACACCAACTGCTATTATCGATGTACCTCAAAGTTTATCTATTGTTACTGATGAAGACATAAGAAAACAAGGTATCAGAGAGATAGGAGACATAATTCGTTACACGCCAGGTGTTAACACTTCACAAGGTGAAGGACACAGGGATGCTGTAGTTTTTAGAGGTGTAAGATCAACAGCTGATTTCTATCAAGATGGTGTAAGAGACGATGTTCAATACTATCGTTCTTTATACAATGTGGAGCAAGTAGAGGTACTCAGAGGTCCAAACGCACTCCTTTTTGGTAGAGGCGGAACCGGTGGTATCCTAAACCGTGTAACTAAAAAAGCACAAATTGGTGAACAATTTGGATCAATCGACATTGGAGCTGACGATTTCGGTGCTTTTGATTTTGCGGCGGATTACAATACAACTACGGGAGACAATACTGCAGTAAGATTAAATATACACAGTGATGCACTCGAAAATCACAGGGATATGTACGACGGGGATCGCGTAGGTTTTAATCCTACTGTTAAGATTCAGATGAGTGACAGTACAACACTGGATCTGTCATACGAATACGCAGATCATGAGAGATTTATCGATAGAGGTATTCCTACAGCTAATGGAAAACCAGTAGAGGCATTGAAAAATGTAGTTTTTGGTACTGAGGATCTCAACTTAACAACTCTTGAAGCTGACATTTTTAGAGGTATTGTTACAACTGACCTTTCAGATACCTCAAAAGCCATCTTCTCACTCACTTCAAGTGAATTTGAAAAACTTTATCAAAATCTCTACGCTTCAGGATACGATCAAGCTACAAATGTTGTGACTTTAGATGGTTACTATGACCCTACAGAGCGTGAAAATCTCATTTTTTCAGCGAATCTAGTCAATGAAATGCAGATTGGCGGAGCTACTCACACACTTCTGATAGGAGCAGAAGTTGTAGATACTGATAATAAAAATGTCAGATACGACACTTACTGGTCTACTACTGAAAAAGATAAAGAATCTTTTAACGTTACAAGACCATTGAACATTGCTACAAACTCTGCAGGTGTTGCGACATCCGTTGACTACACAACTAAGCTAAAAAGTAGCACAACATCTGACATTGAAGTAACTTCATTCTATATACAAGATCAAATAGATGTTTCAGATAATCTGGTAATACTTTTGGGTGGTCGACTGGATCAATTTGATATAACTGTAAATGATCTTAAAGCTGGTTCAGCTCAGTCCAGAGAGGATGATGAGTTCTCTCCAAGAGCTGGGGTAATATTTAAGCCTGCAGAAAATGTTTCTTACTATCTTAGTTACAGCGAAAGCTTCTTACCTCGATCAGGAGAACAATACAAGAAGCTAACTGCAAGTTCTGCCGCTCTTGATCCTGATGTGTATGAAAGCACAGAGATCGGTGTTAACTACGACATTACACCTGATGTAAGTCTCAGAGCTAGTTATTTTGATAGCGAACAGACTATTGCAACTAGAGACGAATCTGGTGAAGGTGCTGAAATAGTAGGTCTTCAAGTAGACGGTTTTGAGCTTGAAGTAAAAGGACAAGTTAGTGACCAACTATATGTTTCATTTGGTTTAAGCAAAATGGACGGTGAGACAAGCTCTGGTGGAGAACCAAGAGAAATACCTGATATGACTATGTCACTATGGACTACATATCAAGTTAATGACAAATTTGGTTATGGTCTTGGAGTAACTAGACAAGGCGAATCTAATATTAGTAACAATAAGCCTGGATTAGTACTTCCTGATTATACAAGAGTAGATTTTGCAGCGTACTATGATGTATCTGACGATCTAACCATTAGGTTAAATGTTGAAAACCTTACTGATGAAGTTTATTTCCCTCATTCGCACAGCACGCACCAAGCATCTGTTGGCGAAGAAGTGAATGCAAGATTATCAGTCACTAGAAGGTTTTAATACTTAAAGGATTAAGTATTGTGCAGCTAATAGCATTATTTAAGAAGATTAATTAATGCTATAACGCGCCCTAGAATGAGCCCACAGCGCAGAGGGCTCATTCTGACCTAGTCGGAACCAGTTACAGACTATAAATATTAACTGGTTAATCAAACCCCTCCCCAAAGGTTGATTAAGAAAGGGATCTTGAGACTTTCAAGATCCCTTTTACTTTTTAGGATATCGAAGCAAGAAAATCAATCCAGGATTCATCGTCATTAAGACACGGAGCATAGTTAAATTCTTCTCCTCCATTATCCATAAATATCTCTCTGGCTTCCATATTGATTTCTTCTAAGGTCTCCAAATTATCACTAACAAAGGAGGGACATGCTACGGTTAAATTTTTTATTCCCAAAGAGGGGAATTTTTCAAGTTCTTTGTCTGTAAAAGGTTGTAACCATCCAGGCCCTACTCTCGATTGAAAAGAAACTTTCCACTGATCTTCTGAAAGATTAAGCTCTTCGGCACACAATCTAGAGGTTTCCATTACTTGATGACGATAGCAAAAATCTTTTATCGCGCATTGCTTTTTTAAGCATAATTCATCCGAGTGATTTCTTTCAGGCGTTGCCTTCTTAAGATGTCTTTTTGGTATCCCGTGATAACTAAATAATAAAAGATCTGTTTCAGGTTTAATGTAATCTCGGATACTAGAACTAAGAGCTTTAATATAATTTTTAGAGTTGTAAAAATGATCGATGTATTCAATATTTAAATTGCAGTTCAGATTACGCACGACCTCTTCAACTTTAAGCTTAGTAGTCAATGTAGTTGAAATGGCATAATGTGGATAAAGAGGTATTACCTTAATTTTATTGCAGCCTCTATCTATTAATGATTTCAGACCATGCTCAATTGAGGGCTCTTGGTAGCGCATGCCAATCTCAACAGGAGTAGAAATTTTCTTTTCTAACTTTCTAGATACTTTCTTTGACATTTCAATCAATGGAGATCCTGTTGTGCTCCATATCTCTTCATATGCAGCCTGAGTATTTTTATATCTAAAAGGAACAATGACTCCTCTGACAAGAGTTTGTTGAATAATTTTAGGGTAGTCTACAACCAAGTCATCGCTTAAAAATTCAATCAAGAATTCTTTTATGGATTTATCATCCAAATCTTTGGGAGAACCTAGGTTTATTAGGAGTATACCTTTCATAGTAAGAAGTTATTTATAAAGGAGGCTTCGGCACAGACTCAAAATGAAATTGCTATTTTATAGTAAAATAGACCTCAAAAGTTAACATTATATGAATATATGGAAACGTTAAAAGCTATTCAAACAAGAAACTCAATACCATTCCTTCAAGATCCTGCTCCTTCCCCAGATCAAATGTCACTAATATATAAAGGAGCATTAAGGGCACCAGATCATGCAAACTTAAGGCCATGGAAATTTATAGAAGTCAGAGGAAAAGCTAGAGAAAAGCTAGGAAAAGTATTTGTAAGAACTGCTGAGTCATTTGATAATAATCTCACTGATTCTGAAAGAGATAAATTGGCTGCTGCCCCTTTTAGAGCACCAATGCTAATTATTCTTGCAGCCGATATAAAGACTCATCCTAAAGTTCCAGAAATTGAGCAGATTATTTCATTAGGTGCCGCAGCCCAAAACATTTTACTGGGTATTCATGATTTGGGTTTTGCTGCTGTGTGGAGAACTGGCAAGATGGCATTTAATCAAGACATTACAAGAGAGTTAGGTCTAAAAGAAAATTTTCAAATAATAGGCTACCTTTACGTAGGAACTTCAACAGGCAAAGAAAAACTAATACCAGAGCATAAATTAGAAGAGTTTGTTGAGATTTGGGAGTAGTTCCTGATTAGGATTTCCTTTGATAGAAACTTTGAATTAACACAATTGCAAAGAATCATTGATTACATTATAATTTATATTTATCTAAAGAAATAAATTATATTTATATCAAAACTCTAATAGCTACTATCCCAGGCTTCATATCGGATAAATTCGCTTTATCTATGACTAAATTTTTTAGATTCATAGCTGATACATTTTTTGTAAATAGATATGGTCACAGAGCTGTGGTTCTTGAAACTGTCGCTGGTGTACCGGGTATGGTAGCGGGTGTACTTATGCATTTCAAGAGCTTGCGTTCTATGAAAACAGGCTACGGTGAGAGTATAAGAGAAATGTTGGCTGAAGCAGAAAATGAGAGAATGCATCTAATGTTCTTTATTGAAATAGCGAAGCCAAATCGTTTTGAAAGGTTTCTCGTTCTCTTTGCTCAGATGTTATTTGGAGTTTTTTATCTTTTTATGTACTTATTTTTTACACGTACTGCTCACAGGATGATTGGCTATTTTGAAGATGAAGCTGTTAAAAGCTATACAGAATACTTATATAAGGTTGAAAAGGGTGATATAGAAAATTTTCAAGCTCCCCTTCTTGCCATTAATTATTACGGATTAGACAGAAATGCAAAACTCTCTGATCTCATAGTTGCAGTTAGAAACGACGAACAGAAACATAGTGAGGTAAATCACAAATACGCTGATAATCTTTCCTGAATTTCTTTAACATAACTCCTTTTATAACTTTCCATTTAGTCTTAAAATCTTAGATATTTATATCTAAATTAAGGACATATATGGATAGAAATTTTGATTACATTATCGCAGGAGCAGGGAGCGCAGGATGCGTTTTAGCAAATAGACTTTCCGAAGACGGAACAAATTCAGTCCTTTTATTAGAGGCTGGAGGCAAAGATAGAAATTTCTTCATACATATGCCTTCTGGCTACTCACAGATAGTACCAACTAAGAGCAATCTTAATTATGGTTATGAGACTGAGCCTGAACCAACTACAAATAATCGTAAATTATACTGGCCAAGAGGTAGAGTTTGGGGTGGGTCATCATCTATTAATGCCATGGTTTATATTAGGGGCCATGCTTATGATTATGACCTGTGGCGGCAACTTGGAAACACGGGCTGGTCCTATGATGATGTGTTACCCTATTTTAAAAAAGCAGAGTCTTTTCAAGGTGAGGGTGATGAGGAATATCATGGCTTTGATGGACCCTTGCACGTAAAAAAATCCTCACGAACAGATGATGAACTATTGGATGTTTTTGTTGAAGCTGGAAAGCAAGCAGGTTTTCCATTAACCGATGATTTCAACGGAAAGCAACAAGAAGGTTTCTCGAGGTTTGAACACACCATGAAAGACACTAGATTTGGTCCGAGAAGATGGAGTTCTGCAAGAGCATATCTTCACCCAGCTTTAAAAAGACAAAATCTCTCCACTGAAAACAATGTCCAAGTTGAAAAGATAAATTTCGATGGCAAAAGAGCGGTAAGCATAACGTATTCCAAAGATGGACAAGAACAAACCTGTAAAGCAAATAAAGAGGTCATTTTGTCAGCAGGAGCTATCAACTCTCCACAAATATTAATGAATAGCGGCATAGGAGATGCTTCAGAGTTATCAATTCATGGAATAAAGGTTGTACATGAACTCAAAGGGGTGGGTAAAAACTTGCAAGATCATTATGGAGTATTAAGTTCTTTTGACTGTACAAAACCTGTAACTCTTCATAGATCAGCTGGAACAGTAAATACGATAAAATCAGGTATCCAATATTTACTTACGGGAAAAGGTGATGCAGCATTTCCTCCTACTAGTGCAGGAGCCTTTATAAAGTCTAGTCCTGAGAAAGACATTCCAGATACACAATTGCACTATGGTTCTTATCAAACATTAGATCTTCATGGAAGAGAGGGGATTGCAGATAATCATGGGTTTACTGCTGTTATCTATATATGCAGACCTCAAAGCAGGGGCCACATCTCCCTCAAAAGCTCAAATCCAAAAGATGAACCTTTGATGTATCCAAATTACCTTTCAGAGGAACAAGACATAATAGATACTAGAAATGCATTCAGACAGACTAGAAGAATATTTCTACAAAAGGCTTTTGATGAATACAGGGGCGATCAAACTAAACCGGGTCCTGATGTGAATGTAGATAATGATGATCAACTAGACGAATGGATAAGATCAACGGGAGAAACTCTTTACCATCCTGTAGGCACATGCAAGATGGGAGATGATGACATGGCTGTTGTAAACTCTGATTTACAAGTTCATGGCTTGCAAGGTCTAAGAGTTATTGATGCTTCCATAATGCCTACATTGATAGGGGGCAACACAAATGCTCCTACTATTATGATTGCAGAGAAGGCTGCAGATTCCATTAGACAATCCTAATCTTAACCTTAGAATAGACGATCCCGGAGAGGTGGCTGAGTGGTTGAAAGCGCTCCCCTGCTAAGGGAGTATAGGGTAATCCCCTATCGAGGGTTCGAATCCCTCTCTCTCCGCCACAATATCTGGCCTCTTGTTTCGTTCAGGAACTAATTATGAGCTATTATTTGGGTGATATGGATAAAAATTTCATAGATATTGTTAATTCTTTTTGTCCTCATGGAGAGCTTCTCAGAGCAGAAGTACTTCCTGGTGGATACTCAAGCGATGTTTATATTCTCCATGTAAAAGTTGACGATAAAGAAGTCAGGTTTGTTTTAAGATCGGAGGGCTCTCCTAGGTCTGAGAATACTATAAATACTGAATTTCAATTAATTCAATCTCTTTCAGAACAAAATCTTCCTATCCCTGAAGCTGTTTTCTGTGATACCAGCCTAAGTCATTTCCACAAACCTTTCATGATCATGAGTTTTATTGAGGGCAGGGTTCAAGAGCCAACACCTAAGGATTCAGATTGGTTAGATAAATTTGCTAGTCTTCTTCAAGATGTCAGATCTATCGATACATCAATACTTCCTAAGCTTCCGGTTAGAGTAGATCCACTCGAAGACATCTTTAAATTTATACCTAAAGATAATGAATGGAACGATCTTAAAAAATTTTTATCCAACATCCCCGATGCAGTTTACAAAGGGGATAAAACTTTCTTACACGGAGACTTTTGGCCTGGAAATGTTTTGTGGAAAGAAAAAGAAATCGTAGGACTTCTTGATTGGGAATATGCAGCTATAGGAGATCCGGTTTCAGATATCGCTGTTGCAAGCTTGGAGCTTAGATATAGTTTAGGTGAAGAGGGCATGACAAAATTTCAGGAGAAATGCTCTAAATTTCTCGCCATAGACTCATTTAGATTGTTGTTATGGATGATATATGTTGCATCTTCTACGCTGACTTATATTAAGGAATGGAGATTGCCTGAAGACAGGGAGGTCATCATGATCCGAGAAGCCAAACAAACTATTAGAGATGCGTTTAGAAAA
>MDTD01186003.1_pt1 | contig 10281 bp, 5 predicted proteins | sample 811221 | NCBI WGS metagenome assembly MDTD01 (sample SAMN05326646, study PRJNA326480) | marine metagenome | isolation source: seawater | place: Pacific Ocean: South West | collected 2011
CTGTTCCAGAGGGGGAATATTCCATGGGTATGCCTCCTGTTTTTCAGGGGAGGCCATACGACAAAGGGGAAATGCGTCGTATTGTGATCGAGCGAGCTTTTGCATTGGGTAAATTCGAGGTCACATTCGATCAATGGGCCGTATGCGTGAAAGATGGTAGGTGTGAGGAGTTGGATGATAGAGGCTGGGGAAGGGGAGACAGACCGGTAATTAACGTCTCTTGGAGGCAAGCTGTAAAGTACACTAAATGGTTATCCAAAAAAACAAAAAAAACTTATCGCTTACCATCCGAGGCAGAGTGGGAATATGCTGGGAGAGCTGGGGCAGGGAGGGCCAGATTTTTTGGAGTGGACCTTGAAAGGGTTTGTGAATACGGAAATGTATATGACGAATCAGCAAAAGTCGAGCTCGAATATGGATGGGAGGCTCTGCCATGCCAAGACGCATTTGTTGATACGGCACCGGTTGGATCTTTTTTACCCAATGAATTTGGACTCTATGATATGTTAGGTAATGTTTGGGAATGGACAGCAGACTGTTTGTCCGACACGTTTAGACCAACCAATGGCGTGAGCCGTGATGCTGTGGTTAGGGGAGATTGTTCTCAAAGAGCATTTAGGGGAGGATCTTGGCTAAACCATCCAAGCTCCTACATTGGACCAGAAGATAGATACAAGTTTATAGAGGCAAAGGAAGCTGATCTTGGCTTCAGGGTTGCACGAGATTTACCTTGAAGATTGTAACTAGCGTCCTCTTAACATAAGGTATCCTCCGACCATTCCCCCTAGATGAGCAAAGTGAGCGATTCCGCGAACCGATCCTGTGATTCCAAGGAATAGCTCCAAACAACCGTAAAGAATAACGAAATGCTTCGCTTTTATCGGAATAGGAGGAAACAACAGCATCAACCGGCTGTCAGGAAAAAACTTGGCGTAAGCAAGTAATAAACCAAAAACACCGCCTGAAGCCCCTACGGTAGGTCGCATCAAATTTTCGCCTGAAAAAAACATAAAAAGCAGGTGAGTCATGGCTGCGGTGATGACGCAAGCAAAATAATACTTTAAAAACCATGCTGTTCCGAAAAGGGATTCCAGTCTTTGGCCAAATATGTATAGGGCGAACATGTTGAAAAATAAGTGCGTTACACTACCGTGTAGAAAACTGTAGGTAGCGAGTTGCCACAGGTCAAAAGAGGGGAAGTTTGGGTTGATGTGCATAGGCCAAAGCGCGAAATAAATCATCAGCAAATTATTTGTTGAGGATTGGATCAAGAAAACTAAAACGTTTACACTAATTAACCACAATATTGATGTCGTCATACGCTAGAGGGAAAGCCAATAGGGGGATAGTTCCACAAAAAAATGCTACGGTAGCATAAAAAATTGTAGTCGCAAACGTAAAAACTTTTATGTATTAGTTGTGCGGAGATGGTTTTTGGTATTGCTAATTAGACTCTGTCAGTATTGAATGGAGATTAATAACATGGGGCAGATTGTCGAGTCAATCAATCCATCAAACGATTAGGGTATACTATTCCGCTATAGTTCAATCTATAAGAGACGAGGTGTTTTTTTTAGGTAACATATAAGCTAGGTTTTGATGAGAGGGGGACAGGGGTGGATAAATCACGATTAGAATGCAAAAAACTGTTAGCGGTTTTACTAACGGTCGGAGTAGTGGGTTGTGGTGACAAAGAAATTGCCGAGAGTGAGCAACTCTCGAATATTGGCAGCGGAGAAGTAGTAAAAAAAACCACCCTTAAAGTGGCTAGCGTTTTTCCTACCAGTCTAGAACTGCTTGGAACTAATCTGCCGGTGTTTGTAAAGCAGGTAGAAAGAGTCACGGGTGGCAGTTTGATTCTAAAGGCATTTGAACCGAATGCATTGGTTCCTCCTCTAGAGTCAATACCTGCTGTATCCAAGGGCTCTGTAGATGCGGCTTGGAGCACTCCCGGTTTTTGGTCGGGTACCGACTCGGCTTTTAATTTCTTCACCACTGTTCCTTTTGGACCGAGACCCGGCGAATTTTTGGCTTGGATTTACCGAGGTGGGGGCTTGGATTTACTTAACGGTATGTTTGTTAAGTATGACCTGCATGCCATTCCTTGCGGAATACAGCCTCCTGAGGCATCCGGCTGGTTCAGGAGGGAAATTAGTTCTGTAGAGGATTTGAAGGGCTTAAAGATGAGATTCTTTGGTCTAGGAGCCAAGGTAATGGACAATCTGGGAGTGGCTACTCAGCTGCTCGCACCAGGCGAAATATTTCAAGCCTTACAACTGGGAACCATAGACGCAACTGAGTTCGCAAATCCATCTGTTGATAAGGGCATGGGCTTTTCTCAAATCGCAAAATATTACTATTTTCCAGGATGGCATCAACCCACCTCCATTCTTTACGTGATTATCAATACAAATAAATGGGATGAAATGCCTGATCAGCACAAAGCGGCAATGGAGTTTGTTTGTGGAAATATGATCACACAGATGTTGGCTGAGGCGGAGGCTACTCAATGGACAGCCATGAAGGAAATGCAAGAAAAAGATAATGTTGTCATCAAGAGATGGTCACCAGAGATAATTGGGGAATTTAAGTCTAGCTGGCAAAAAGTTGTTGAGGAGGAATCTGCGAAGAACGAGAACTTTAAACAAGTTTATGATTCTTATCGTGCCTTCCGAGAAAAATACAGTCTTTGGGGAGACTATGGTTATTTGCCGTGAAACCGTGTTTGAGGGTGGGGCGGCAAACTCTATAATAAGCAATAAAACAGAGCAATGTTCTAAATTTGAATAATGGAAAAATTATTAGCTATTAGTAATATTGTTGAGCGTGTGCTAGAGAAGGTAGCTTTGATCGCAGGAATGCTATTTTTAGTGACCATAATTGTGATAACTTTTGATGTATTATCGCGAAAATTTGGTTTTCAAATTCCTGGGCTGGGTTCCACGCGGCTTCAAGAGCTCGAGTGGCACCTTCATACTGCTCTGTTTTCGTTTTGGCTGGGGGCAGCGTATGTCAAGAACGCTCATGTAAGGATTGATATCTTGGTCTCCAAACTTTCTCCAAACAGAAAGGCTTGGTTCGAATTGGCTGGCTGTTTACTTTTCGCCGTTCCTTATTGTCTTTTGGCCATTTATTTCAGTTTTGATTTTGCATTAACGTCCTTTCTAGACAATGAGGGCTCTCCCTCATCAAATGGATTACCATTTCGATGGATTCCTAAATCGTGTATTTTCATTGGTCTAGTTTTGCTTTTAATGGGGGTTCTATCCGTAGTTCTTCGGATAGTAGTTTTTTTGTTCGGACCGGCAACTCTTCAATCAGCTAGTTCTTTCGGAACCTTTAAAAAATCAATTGGAGAAGTAGCACAATGAGATTTTTGGAGCAAAATATTTCTTTATTTTTATTCCTGGCATTAGCTATATCACTTTTTTGTGGATTTCCGGTGGCTTTTGTTCTTGGGGGGATTGGGATAATTTTTGGTGGGATAGGGATTTTAATTGGAGTTTTCGAGCCAATTCAATTTTTTAATTTGTTGCCACGAATTTGGGGAACAGCAGCTTCTAATCCAATTTTGGTAGCGGTGCCGATGTTCATTTTTATGGGTACCATGCTGGAGAAAAGTGGTGTGGCTGACAACCTTTTACATTGTCTCCAAGTTCTTCTTAGAAGAGTTCCCGGTGGTTTGGCTATGTCAGTTACGATTATGGGAACTATAATGGCAGCTACAACTGGCATCGTTGGGGCCTCAGTTGTAATGCTCACCATGATTGCTTTGCCTTCAATGTTGCAAAGAAGGTACGACACGCAACTTGCGGTTGGTACCATCGCCTCTGCAGGAACCCTCGGCATATTAATCCCGCCCTCAATAATGTTGGTTATTATGGGAGATCTTCTATCGATTTCAGTTGGCGCATTGTTTGCCGCAGCGGTAATCCCGGGAGTGATGTTGGCAGGACTATACCTAAGTTATATTTGTATATCCTGTTTCATTAACCCGAATAAAGCTCCATCGCTTCCCGAATCCTCGGGGCCAAGAGATTTTAAGGAGCTATCACGGTTAATATGGACAAGTTTTATCCCACCTGTTTTTTTAATTTTCCTAGTCTTGGGTTCAATTTTTGGAGGGTGGGCTACACCGACTGAGGCGGCTGGAGTTGGTAGTTTGGGAGCACTGATTTTGGCTCGCGTAAACAAAAAACTAAATTTTACAACATTAAAGGCCGTCATCGAGAGAGCGGGGCTAACTAACGGGATGGTTTTTTTTATAATATTTGGGGCCACTTTATTCTCGTATGTGTTTCGATCTTTAGGGGGTGATGAGGTAATAGTAGAGCTACTCGCTTCTTTTGGAATTGATAGTGGCTGGGAAATTTTGGTGTTTATGTTAGTTCTCACATTTGCACTGGGCTTTTTCTTTGACTGGATCGAGATAACATTGATTGTCCTACCTGTTTTCGCACCGATTTTACAAGGGATAGATTTTGGTCCGCACCTCGGTGACGGTGGTCCCATCTTATTTTTGACATGGTTCGTGATAATGCTATCCGTAAATTTACAAACATCTTTCCTCACGCCACCTTTTGGATTTACTTTATTCTATATGAAAGGGACGGTGCCATCTGGCATAGGAATGGGGCAAATTTACAGAGGCATAATCCCGTTTGTCTTGCTACAGTTGTTTGGACTCATACTGCTTATATTATTTCCGCAATTAGTGCTGTGGTTGCCCAAGACGGTTGGATTTCTCTAAATCGCTTTGCATTTCTTTTTTCTGATTTAAATGATGAGTGTAATGTGTTAATTTTATTCAATCTTTAGATTTTTAAGGGCTAGAAAAGCGCCATTAGTCTTTGCAGTTTCTAAGTAGAGTTAAGGGAAAAATATACTAATCCGAGGGATCTTCATTAACAGGTGAAGGCCAAATGTTCTGTATCTAGCAAAAAATTGATGTGCCTTTAACCTCAATTTTTTTGGTAAACTACTTTCCCAAATTTATTTTTATTCACATCAGCAAAATAGACTTTATGAATTCAAGTAAAATCCGTCTCGGTTCGCTTTTGAATTACGCCAAGGAGGCCATGAACTCAAAGGTACGGACGGTCATAGATGTTAATCGCTATAACAAATTTCATTTATGGGAAAATGAAGCGTTGACTCTAGAGGGACTTAAATTGGCAACTTTTGCCGGAGAGGTGGATCAAGATGGAGATCCATGGTTGCGCCTCCATAAACCAAGACTTAAAGAAAATGCACCAAGTCCATCTGCACCTTTCATTTCTTATCGCCTAGAGTTAACTAATGATCCCAATCAAAAACCACATCTCAAAAAGAAGGGCTCGGACTCAAAGGAAACGCAACTTGGAAATCGGGAGAAATATGAAATTGAGGAGCAATTTCGCAATTATGTAGAGACAACTTGGAAGTCATGGTCCCGAAGAGAGATTCGCAGAAAAAAATCAGAGAAAGTCTATCAAGACCTTTTTACTCTTTATCAACAGTTGGGAGCATCAGCAAGTGAGGAGCAGGTTGAAATAGTATGGGGTATTGGGATTATTAATGGTCGTGTAGAGCAAAGATATTTGAATTACCCCCTGGTTTGCCAGGTTATGGATTTGTCGTTCGATGACAAGGATGAGTCAATTTGTGTCAGGCCAAGAGATATGGAATTTACTTTTGAGCTTGACACAATCGCTCGTCTTGGAAAATTAAATAACTTCAATGATGAGAGGGCTCTCGCAGGGGAATTAGAGGAGCTTTTGCCCACTAACCCTCTGCACTTTGAGGATCTTAATCGTACTTTCGAGGATTCCCGAGCATTTTTGCTCAAAAAATTTGGGGACACTGAGGTAAACATTCAGAATTCATGGGTTTTATTCGTCAGGCCTCGGAGCTCTAATTTAGCGGTTCAAGACTTGCAGAGATTCCGTGACAACATCACGGCGGACTCAGACGTAAGTACATCTGGCGCCATAAAAGCGTTTGTCAGCGATCCTCCTCAGGCTCCAACCAAAAATATAAACCCAGTGTTGAGGGGCATAAGTGCCTCCAATACATCTTCCGAGGCTGACAGAAAAATTCTGGATCTCCACTTTCCAAAACCCTTCAATGATGAGCAAGCCCGGCTGGCTGCTCTTCTAGAGATCTCAGAAGGGGTCGTGGTGCAGGGCCCGCCGGGTACGGGTAAAACGCACACTATCGCTAACGTAATTTGTCATTGGTTATCTTCCGGAAAGCGGGTGCTGGTATCTTCTATGAGAGAGCCAGCATTGGAGGTTTTAAGAGATATGCTTCCAGCGAAAATTCAGCCACTTGCGATCTCGCTATTATCGAATGATAACGATGGTATAAATCAATTGGCAAATTCAATAGAGCAGATAGCACATGGCGTGCAAAGTATGGATGGCGAGGTGGTTCGTTTGAAGATCATGTCTCTTGAGGAACAGATCCAAGGTCTACACACGCTCATACAAGATATAGATAACAAAATTGATGAATGGGCGGATTTAAATCTTTCTCCTGTGCAATTTCAAAATCGTAATCTTTATCCTCAAGATGTCGCTGAAATGGTTGCAAAGGAATCGTTCTCCACCGCCGCACTGCCAGATGTGCTTGGAGTTGATAAAAGGTTTGATCCTCAATTCTGTCAGCAAGATATAAACAGATTGCGTGAACTTCTTGAGAAACTGGGCCCGGATAAAATTTACATTATGGATAGACCGCCAACTAATGATGAGCTTCCAGATCAAATCACACTCACCAAGGCTCATGGTGATCTGCAGAGATTTAAGCGATTATCTGAGAGGTCAAGGAAAACAGAATGGCCATGGCCTAAAAACGCAGATGGTGGGACTCTGGAACAGGCACGAGATTTGGCAAAAAAAGTACGAGGAGTGAGCTCAAAATGGGGGCATTTGCTCGGTGCCAAACTGCCGTGGAGCGATTCCGTAGTGAAAAGAATTCGAAGGGGTGAGCCTCGAAGATTCTTTCAAACCTTAGACGATTTAGGCAAGGAAATCGAACGGTTAAGTGTTGAGCAGTCTGCATTTCTAAAAAAACCTGTCTCGGCACCCGAAATGGCTCTCTGTGAGCAGGCATATTTCAATGCTGTTACCAAACTTTCTAAGGGTAAAAGACCTTACTCAATAACAAGTAGTGGCAAAGGTCAGATCAAGTTGTGGCTCAACTCCACTCGAGTGGGAGGAATCGCCGTAACCGACGCAAGCGGTTGGGAACACGTAGCTAATTTCACCAAGCTTTATCGTAGGCGCCAGGATCTAACCGCAAGATGGAACAACATAGCTCCGGAGATTGGACTACATCCTGTTTTGTCTGTAAACACGAGGGGTCAGCTTTCTGCCGAGGGGCAGTATGCTTTATACAAAGCTTTGAGGGAGCTAGGGGAGGAGCAAAAAAAATTAGCACTAGATACAGCTAAAATTTTTCCTGATTGGGCTAAGATATCAGAAATAGTTGTGAATCCTCTGATTATTGATGAGTTGAGTTACGCGTTAGAGTATCACTTAAGTAGTCACGGATTATCTACAGTTGGAAATATGGTGGTGAGGTTAAATTCTGCTTTGGAAAAAACTTCTGGTATCTTGAGCAATTCTTTATCAAAATTTTTAGCCGACAAGCTTGGAAATCCAGATATTGAAAGCTCTGAAATTCTTAGGGAATGGGAGCTTCTCCTAGCAGAGACAAAAAAAATTAACAAAAATCTTGATTTACACCAAGAAGTCAATCAAATTCTGTCTAAAATTTCCAATTCGGGAGGACGAAAATTTAAAGAGTCTTTGATAACGGAACATGTAGATCTATCTCAAAAGTTACCTGAAAATTTCATTCAAATCTGGTCCTTTAAAAGGTTGTCAGATTTTGTTCGATCAATTGATTCCAAAGACTCAGTTCAAACTTTATCTGCGAGGAGAAGAGAGCTTGAGGGTGACTTGGTAAAGTCATACGAAAAGCTCTCGGTAGAAAAAACATGGTTACGATTGGTAGAAAGTATCAATCCCGGTTCACGAGTTGCTCTTCAAAATTATTTGAACGCCCTTCAGCGAATAGGTAAAGGAACAGGTAAAAGTGCAACTCGTTACAGAGCTGAGGCGAGGTCTGCTGCACTCGAATGTCAAAAAGCGGTGCCATGCTGGATAATGCCTCATCATAGGGTATCAGAGACTCTTCCAGCAGAATTTGGATCCTTTGATTTGGTAATTATCGATGAGGCCTCTCAGTCCGATTTATCGGCTTTACCGGTAATTCTAAGAGGGAAGAAAGTACTCATCGTTGGTGATCATAAACAGGTGGCACCTCAGGTAATTGGCTTCGAGGAGGGTAGAATTAAAGATCTGATGTCTAGATTACTTATCGATCAAGTTCCCGATTTTAAAAATCAGATGGCACCGGATCGTTCAATATATGACTTAGCGCGAGTGGTATTTGCCAATACCAGCGTTATGTTGCGAGAGCATTTTAGGTGTGTAGCCCCGATAATTGAGTTTTCCAAAAGGGAGTTTTATAAAAACGAGTTACAGCCTTTGCGTTTACCACTTCCCTCTGAGAGAATTTCTCCCCCCTTAGTTGATATCTTGATAACTAACGGTTTAAGAGAAAAATCAGTCAACCTTAGGGAGGTAGAGTTTATAGTCGAGGAAATCAATCGGCTATGTCATGATCCGAAATTTTTAAATCGCTCAATTGGGGTAATTTCGCTTTTGGGGCAGGAACAGGCTAACAAAATTTGGGAAGAGCTACTTAAGACAGTTCCTATTGAAATTTTAAGGAGAAATAATGTCGCATGTGGTGATGCGAGAATGTTTCAGGGACGAGAGCGTGACATAATCTTTCTATCGATGGTTGTGGCTCCCAATGAGATGGTCACAACATTGTCGGGAGAAGTTTTTTCGCAACGCTTTAATGTGGCGACATCTCGAGCGCGTGATCAAATGATATTAGTCAGGTCAGTAAGGGTTAACGATCTGCCTGCGACCGATAGTCTAAGGAGGAGTTTGATAGATCATTTTTCCAAACCATATAAATCAGCGAAACACTTTTTTAGAGATGATGCTAGGGAGTTGTGTGATTCGAGTGTAGAGCGGGAATTATTTGATTGGCTTATATCAAATGGCTACAACTGTCAGCCGAAGGTTGCAGTCGGTATACATATCGTAGACTTTGTAATATATGGACAGCAAGACAATAGACTCGCCGTCGAATGTGATGGTGATAAATATCATGGGTCCGAGGTATGGGTAGATTCGGTTAAACGGCAGAGAGCGCTTGAGAGAATGGGTTGGAGTTTCTGGCGCTGTTTCGCGAGTAATTTTATTCTAAAGAAAGAAAGAGTGTTAAATGATCTAAAACAAGTCTTGACAAGTCATAAAATTTTCCCGCAGAGCGGTACTATGGATGAACTGCCAATTACTCAAAATAAAGAGATCAGCATATTATTAAATGAAACGAGTTGCGCGGGTAACGTGAGTGCGATAAAAAGTAGGTCCAGTGCGAGTTAGTCAATCTTACCGGTCCGCAAAATTAGCATGAGTGCCATTAATTGGTATCCCGGACACATGCATACTTCAATGAAAGAGTTTGTCAAAACTTTAGCGCGAGTAGATGTCGTCCTTGAAATTCTCGATGCTAGAGCTCCTTATGCTTCCAGTAATCCCAAAATTGATGAGGCATGTAAGAGCCGTGGTAGAGTTCTCGTAAAAGTTTTGGGCAAAACGGATCTGGCAGATCCCAGCGTTACAAAAAAATGGATAGAACATTACCAGAAGGGAGAAAAATCGAAATCTTTTTTGGTTTCTGATAGGCGACAAAATTATGCAAAATTAATCAGGAGTTTTTTAGGGGATGGAAGTAGCGTAAAACAATCAAGCGATAAAATAATTAATCTTATGATTGTGGGCATACCAAATGTCGGAAAGTCTACTTTTTTTAATACGCTGGCTCAAAGAAAGTTAGCTCCTGTGGCAAATATTCCGGCGTACACTCGGCGACAGCAGTATACAAGTTTGCAAAAACAAAATATGCAACTAGTCGACACACCCGGCCTACTTTGGCCTAAAATAAACGAGGAAAGGGTAGGTTACTTGCTAGCTGCGAATAAAAATATAGGCCACAATGCTTATTGCGAGGAGGATGTTGGTTATTTTGTTATGGATAGACTTATTAATGATTATCCTGAAACAATACTAAAAAGATATGGTATAGAAATAGGAATGCGAGATAAAATTGAACTTTTAGAGAGTATTGCGATAAAGAAAAATTTTTTTTGCA
>MDTD01191783.1_pt1 | contig 10280 bp, 6 predicted proteins | sample 811221 | NCBI WGS metagenome assembly MDTD01 (sample SAMN05326646, study PRJNA326480) | marine metagenome | isolation source: seawater | place: Pacific Ocean: South West | collected 2011
AACGATAGTGGATCCACGGGGTCAAATTTACATTAACTCACTCTTTCTGTAACTGAAAAAAGTAACTCTTCGAACCAAGTTTTTGTTGATGGATTTAAGGCTAACAAATCTAGAGCTTTTGCTGCATCATCTGAATACTTTTTCATAAGATTTTTCGCCGCAAGATCTGATCCTCTTGAACTCATCTCAGACTTTATGATTTCTATTTTTTCCTCTGGGCTACAGTTTTCAGTCGAAGGCATTGGCCCCTTAGATTCGGCATGTATCAAAAGATAAGTTTTCTTATCTGCCAAAATATCTCCTCCTACTTGTTTCCCAGTCAAATTTTCTAGACCAAATGTGTCCAAATAATCATCCTGTATTTGAAATGCCAACCCCAACTTCTCCCCAAACTGATACCATAATCTCACTCTCTCATCAGTAGCCCCTGCACTAATAGCACCCATAGAACAAGACGCTGCAAGCAATACAGATGTTTTAAGTCGTATCATTTCTAAATACATCTCTTCATTCACATCAGTTTTAGACTCAAAATCCAAATCTAATTGTTGCCCCTCGCAAACCTCCATTGAGGTTTTGTTTACCAACTTTAATAACTGTGGTAATGCACTAGAAGAAGACAATTCAATTGCTTGATACGCTGCTGTGAACAACGCGTCACCACTTAAAATAGCTGCGTTTTCGCTGAATTTTTCATGGACAGTCTCACGACCTCTTCTAAGGGGTGCGTGATCCATTATATCGTCGTGCATCAGTGTGAAATTGTGAAACAATTCTACTGTCAGAGATGCTGGCATTGCTTCTTTAGACGACGCTCCCTCTGAATTGCAAACTGCTAATGCAAGTACAGGTCTAATTCGCTTTCCTCCAAGGCTCAATAAATAACGAATTGGGCCAAAAAGTGTTGACTCAGGATAGTTAGAAAGGAATTCATTAAGTCCAGAGGTGAAATCCTCTTGCAATTGCTGAGTGGTTATCATATTTGGTCTAAAAGGTAGTTTCCATATCCACTCTTGCAAAGTGGTTCAGCTAGTGCCTTTAATTGATCTGTTGAGATGTAACCCATTCTCCAAGCCACCTCTTCAATACTTCCTACTTTCATGCCTTGTCTTTGCTCAATCATTTGAACATATTGAGAAGCTTGAATTAGGCTTTCATGTGTCCCTGTATCGAGCCAAGCCATTCCCCTATCCATTTTGCTCACCCTCAATTTTCCAGCATTTAAGTAAGCCTTATTTACGTCAGTTATTTCGTATTCACCACGTGCGCTAGGCTCAAGAGTTTTTGCAATTCTCACAACATCATTATCGTAAAAGTAAAGACCTGGAATAGCAAATCTAGATTTAGGTTTTGATGGCTTTTCTTCAATACTCAATGCGTTTCCATCTTCGTCAAATTCAACAACTCCATATCTCTCAGGGTCGCTTACTTGATACGCATAAATGAGCGCCCCATCTATCTCTTTGTCAGATCTAAGCTGTCTGCCAAAGTGTTTTCCGTGGAATATGTTGTCTCCTAGAATTAAAGCGACACTATCACCTCCAATAAACTCTTCACCTATGACAAATGCCTGTGCTAGACCATTAGGAACCTCTTGAATAGCATAAGTAAAAGAACATCCCAGCTGAGAGCCATCACCCAATAATTTTTTGAATGAATCTGAATCTTCTGGAGTTGTAATAATCAAAATGTCTTGAATTCCCGCCAACATCAGAGTAGAAATAGGGTAATAAATCATAGGCTTATCAAAGACGGGCATCAGTTGTTTACTGACTGCTTTTGTCAATGGCCAAAGCCTTGTTCCACTACCTCCTGCGAGTATAATTCCTTTCATTTCAAATGCAATCTATTGATTTTCCTTCTTGTAATCCACTCTTAAGGCATCAAGATCTATATCCTCTTCTTCATCTATGATGTCTAAAAAGGGTTCTTGGAATGCTTTGGTAGTAACGTAGTTATTCAAATTCATTAGTAGTGAAGGCAACAATAAAAGGTTTGCGAACATCGCTACAAACAGTGTTACACTAACAAGTATGCCTAATGATCTTGTGCCATCAAAGTCACTAATAGAGAACATCATAAATCCACAGAACAGAACAATTGAAGTATACATCATACTCACTCCTGTTTCTTCAACCGCTAGTATAACAGCTCTTTTGATATTCCAATTAAGTTTTGACAATTCTTGTCTATACTTAGCTAGGAAGTGAATGGTGTCGTCCACAGAAATTCCAAAAGCAATAGAAAACACCAAAATCGTAGATGGCTTAATTGGTATCCCAGTCCATCCCATTATACCTGCTGTAAATATTAGAGGCATAATGTTGGGGATAAGAGCAATAAACACCATCCTCATTGAAGTGAAAAGAATTGCCATCATAAGAGCTATTACAAGAATGGCAAGAGTGATGCTTATGGCAAGGTTATTCACCAAATAATGAGTACTCCCTAACACAACAATGCTCGTTCCAGTAAGTGTAACCTTGTATTTATCTGCTGGGAATATCGAATCAATCCTAGGCCTAAGTTCCTCCATTAGATCATCCATCTCATAAGTTCCGATATCTGCCATTTGGGCTGAAATTCTTGTTATGGATTTAGTAGAGTCTACGAAATTGCGAGTCACACTGACTGCGTTTTCATGATTCATAGATCTCTTTTCAGTATTTCGCATGTAAGATCTCAAGGCAAGTTTCTCCCTGCGACCAATTGGCAATCTGTACACTGAAGTATCTCCATCATTTAATGCCATCATGGCAAATTTTGTTGCATCAACCGCAGACATGCTCCTTGAAAATTCTGAATACTCCCCTAGTAAGTTTTGGAACTTCTCAATCTTCTTAAGATTGTTCAAACTAAGAGCTTTGCCCTCTTCTCCACAATCTATCAATGCTTCAAATGGCATCACTCCATTGAAATTTTCCTCTATCCAGGCCAAATCTGTCAATACCCTATCATCCTTAGGGAGGTCGTCAACGATATTGCCTGTAACTCTCATTTGGACTACACCTGCAAGAGAGAAAATCAAAACCACTACACTAAATAAATATACCTTAGTTCTTTCGTGCTGAACAGTATCTACAAATCCTTGAACTAACTTGAAAACCCACTTTCTATTAAGGTGAATCAATTGCTTTTCACTAGGATCTGGTAATAGGTACAATATGGTAGGTATCATAGATAAGCTGATGACAAAAACTGCCATGATATTTACCGCTGCAATTGTTCCAAATTGTTGGAGAAAATCAGTCCTCGTAAACATGAAAGTTGCAAAACCAAATGCTGTCGTCAGGTTAGTCAGCAAGGTCGCATTACCAACCTTGGTGATCATCCTTTGAAGTGCTCTTACTTTATTTCCATGTTTTTTATAATCAGCATGGTATTTATTGACCAGATAAATGCAATTTGGAACTCCGATAACAATGATCAAAGGAGGTATCAAAGACATCAGAAGAGTAATAGGGTAATCGAAGGCTGCAATTGAGCCTGTTGAAATAATTACACCTACAAAAACTACGCTCAGACACACAAGAGCTGTAGTGAAATTTCTAAAGAAAAGAAGTAGAAGAATAAAGGTTACTAAAAGAGCTGCGCCAACAAAGTAGCCCAGCTCGCCCTTGACCTTATTCGTCATTTGAATTCTGATAAATGGAAGCCCACTTAAGTAAACCTTAACTCCCATTTTCTCACTCCACTCATCTGAAAGTGCAGTGATGTCCTCAACAATATTTCCTCTGTCCTTTGAATTGAAAAGTGTCGGATCAAGGAATACCATCATAATTGTGGCATCAGATCCTTCATTATGAAGTACGCCTTCAAAAAACTTAAGTGACTTTACTTTTGAAATTAAGGAATCAACCCTCTCTTGAGAAAGAACAGGACCTCCTCTAGTAAGATCGTTCGCTATTGGTTTGGCTACAAAAGACCTATCCGAACTGTCTTTTTCAACTGTAAAAGCTTGAGTGATGCAAAACACTGAATCAATAATCTCAGTTTCAACACCTTTTACATAAACTCTTAAATCCTTTATGTCTTCTGACAAGTCATGCCATGCCTGTAAACCTTCAGGAGTATAAATTTTATCATCATTGACTCCTAGAACAAATAAATTTCCTTCTGCTCCAAAATGCTCAACGAAATCCTCAAACTCTAATCTTGTAGGATGATCCTTAGGCAGTAGACCTCCAAATTCATAGACCAAACGCAGGTCTGGAATCTTTGTCGCCATCAAACATGTTACTACTCCAACTGCTAGTAAAACAGCTAATCTGTAGCGTAATAAAATGGAAACTATTCTAGACCACATTGAGTTTTTCTAATTAGCGACAAAGTAACGACATGAAGGCGGAGACTTGGCTACCTTTGTAGCCTATTCTTCAATCATTAACAAGAAATGTCAAACTACGACGTAATTGTCATCGGATCTGGTCCTGGAGGCTATGTAGCTGCAATCAGAGCAGCACAATTGGGAAATAAAACTGCACTAGTAGAAAAGTATTCTACTCTTGGTGGAACTTGTTTAAATGTTGGGTGCATACCATCTAAGGCACTTCTTGATTCTTCTGAACATTATCATCAAGCTAAGGAGCAGTTTTCTACTCATGGAATTGGTGTTGGAGCACTTTCTTTAGACTTCCCTCAAATGGTTGCTAGAAAGGGTGAGGTTGTTTCAGATACTACAGCTGGCATCGATTTTTTGATGAAGAAGAATTCTATAGATGTTCACCATGGTTTAGGCTCATTCCTAGATGCTAATACCGTTCAGGTTACTCCTGAAAAAGGTGAAGCAACCCAAATCAGTGGTAAGAACATCATCATCGCAACAGGTTCAAAACCTAGCTCATTACCATTTATCAAAATTGATAAAAAGAGAGTGATTACTTCTACTGAGGCTCTCAGTCTTGCTAAGCTTCCAAAATCAATGATTGTAATTGGAGGTGGAGTAATAGGCCTTGAGCTTGGGTCGGTTTATGCGCGTCTAGGTACTGAAGTAACTGTTATCGAATATCAGGACTCTCTTATTCCAACAATGGATAGAATGCTTGGAAAGGAACTTTTACGTTCATTGAAAAAGCTTGGGATAAAGTTTCAACTTTCTACTTCTGTTAAAGAGGGGAAAGCCGCTGGCAGGAGTGTAACTGTAAAAGCTGAAAATAAAAAGGGTGAAGAGCAAACTTTCAAAGCTGAATACTGTCTTGTTAGTGTTGGTCGTAAGCCATATACTGATGGGCTTAATCTTGAAGCTGCTGGAATTTCTACAGATGAAAGAGGAATGATTCCTGTTGACGATATGCTTAGAACTTCACAGCAACACATTTATGCGATTGGCGATGTAATCAGGGGAGCAATGCTCGCACATAAAGCTGAGGAAGAGGGTGTATTTGTTGCAGAAGTAATCAATGGAGAGCACCCACACATGGATTACAATTTAATTCCGGGTGTGGTTTACACTTGGCCTGAAGTTGCAGCTGTGGGTAAAACGGAGGAGCAATTAAAAGCTGAAAACATTAGCTATAAGAGTGGCTCTTTCCCATTTAAAGCGAGTGGTCGTGCAAGAGCAAGTATGGATACTGAAGGTCAGGTGAAAGTTTTGGCTCATGCAGATACAGATGAAATCTTAGGTGTACATATGATTGGTCCACGTGCGGCAGACATGATTGCTGAAGCAGTAGTTGCTATGGAATTCAGAGCATCTGCAGAGGATGTAAGCCGAATGTGTCACGCCCACCCAACATTTACAGAAGCTATTAAGGAAGCCGCTCTTGCCGCTACAGGTGATAGAGCACTTCACGTGTAAACGATGTCCCTCCCAAACCTCAAGTCATTAGCTAGAGACCTCTCTCATGTGGCTTTGTTATTCGATGCAAGTGGCACTCGATTGCTGGGTCTTGGGTGTAATCGATCTTTAGAAATAGGAGGAAATCTCAAGGGATTAAACATTCTCAAAGCTTTAGAGGCATTCTCCTCTAGGGGGACTTGGACTATGGGCTGGATGGGTTATGACTTAAAGAATTCATTCATCGATTTAGAAACTGAGGTTTCAAATGGTTTGGGCTTGCCTGATTTAGCATGGTGGGAGCCTGAGGTTGTGATTCGGTGGTCTGACAATGATAAACCAGAAGTAATTCAAGGCGATGAAAAAAGTGAACTTGCCATATTTGGGTTAAGCGCTATTTCTGAAGACTGCGAGCTGGAGAAGGTGGGGGTAGATGAGATGGTTTGGGCTTGGGAAAAAGAAGAGTATGTAAAGAATTACAATGCAGTAAAAGATTTGATTCAAGCAGGCGATGTTTATGAATTGAATCTATGCCAAACCCTATCAAGCAACGCCCCCGAATCAGCTAGTTGGACGCTTTTTGCAAACTTGTACAATCAAACTAAGGCTCCCTTTAGCTGCTACGTTCAATGTGGTTCGGCAAGAGTAATGAGCGGAAGTCCAGAGAGGTTTTTGCAACGGAAAGGAAACAAACTCATTTCTCAACCCATAAAAGGAACAACAGGAAGGGGGGCTACTCCTGAAGAAGATGCTCGCTTAATAGATGCATTGAGAAATAGCGAAAAAGAAAGGGCTGAGAACATTATGATTGCAGACCTCGTTAGGAACGATTTAAGTAGAGTTGCAAAGCGAGGAACAGTGGAAGTAGTTGATTTATGTGGAATTCACACATTTGAAACAGTACACCAAATGATTACAGAAGTCAACTGTGAAATTGAAGAATCAACTGGATTATCAGAAATCCTTAAGGCTACTTTCCCAATGGGCTCAATGACTGGTGCCCCTAAAATCTCTGCTATGAAAAACATAGATGCCTTGGAGGCAAAAGGTCGAGGAGTGTATTCAGGTTCGGTGGGTTATATCTCACCAGGGGGAGACTTTGACTTCAACGTTCTTATCCGTAGCTTGTTTCACAATGCACAAACTCAAAAAATCGAAGCCTCAGTTGGTGGAGCGATTACATCATTGAGTAATGCTGAAGATGAATACAACGAATGCAGGCTCAAGGCCGATGCTCTTATTAAAACAGTAGAAAAGGGTGAGTAAAGAAAACCAAAACAGATTTGCAAAAGACCTCAATAAATGTGGGGTGATGGAGGGTGAGCTAGTTTTAGCTACTTGTTCCGGCGGCCCTGATTCTATGCTACTTCTACATGCATTAAAAAGCATTGGGGCTAGCTTCGAAGTCGCTCACGTAAATTTCAAACTCAGAGGAGATGAGAGTGATGGAGATGAGGATTTTGTCAGACAGTGGTGTCTAAAAAACAGCGTGACTTTTCATTGTGAAATCATGGATGCTACTGGAAGAGCAGAAGAAAATGGAAAGGGTATTCAAGACGCTGCAAGAGTATTGCGTTATGAATACTTTGAAGAGGTTAAAAACCAAATTGATGCTCATGCCATAGTCGTTGCTCACCATGAAAACGATCAAGCTGAGACACTTCTACTCCACCTGATTAGATCGACAAATCCATCTGCACTCGGTTGTATGTATAATAGAACCGGTGACGTTGTTCGACCAATGCTGAATTGGACAAGGGATGAGATTATTAATTGGCTTGATGAAGATGGAGTAGAATATCGAGTTGATTCCTCAAACTCTTCTGACAAGTACACACGAAATAGGATACGTCACGAAGTTCTGCCTCTTTTGGAGAGTATAAGGAAGGGTACAACTGGTCATTTGGCTGATTGGGCAAATAGGCTTAAGGTGCAAGCAAATGCAGTAGATAGTTCTATGAGTGATGCATCAAGAGATATTGTAGAGTATTGTGACCTAGATAGTGGTGATGGCGCACTTTGTAAACTTGATCTTCACGCAATGGGTAATTCAATTTGGGGGGATTTGGTTTTGGATAGATTGCTCGCTGAAAGAGGTTGGCCAATAGGTTCAAGAGAAGAAGCGTTAATCTTGAAAAGAGCAACTGTGGGAGCCCAAATCTCATATGGACCCGATGTTCTCAGACGTGAAAGAGACTATATATCACTTTCAATAGAAGGCTCTGTTGCAAGAGAAGTCGAACTTGAAAGAAGACTTATTGAAGACCTTAATGGTTTAGAGTTCCCAAACGACCCAAGTATTCTTTGGGTTGGGGAAGGTGAATTACACGAGCCTGTGGTATGGAGAAAATGGGAACACGGGGATAAGCTCTCTCCTACTGGAATGGATGGCTCAGTAAATATCTCAGATCTATTAACCCAATGGAAGGTGCCTAACGGTTTAAAGGAAAACGCCCATGTTTTAGTTGATTCTGAAGGTGATGTTCTTTGGGCATATGTAACATTCGAAAACACAGTTTTATCAAGAGTATCTAGAAAGGTGAAAGTGAATTTAGGGGGAGCAATAACTGAGTTTAAGGCTAGCTAAATTCCCAATCAATCACAAAGTGCTTTTTGTATCCAAATGAGAAGTTATCTTTACCGCTCAAAGATTTTGATATGAAAAGTCTCAAACCTGCATTTTTAGCTGTACTCAGCTTTTTCCTTTTTGCCTCGATATGCAATGTTGCTTTTGGCCAAATTGAAGACCCCGCTCATTGGAGTGTAGAGCTTTATGAATCTGCCGAAGATGGCAAGGTCGACCTAGTATTTTCTTGTAAACTCGACAAGGGATGGAAGGTATACTCTCAGAAGGTAGACCCAATGAACGGCCCAGTGCCAACATATTTTGACTACTCTACTCCTGAAGGAGTTGCTAAGCCCGATGTAGTTGAAGAATGTGATCCAATTGTGGAATACGACCCCAACTTTATGGTGGATCTTATGTTCTTCAAGAAAGTTGGATACTACTGGGCAACATTAGATTTAAGCGGAGTATCAGCAACAGATAGTATCGGTGGATTCTACACATACATGGTATGCAATGATGAAATGTGTCTTCCTCCAACTGATGTAGATTTCAAAATCTCTGCAAGCGATATCAAGCCTGCAACTGACAGACCTACTTATTGCAAAAAGAAAGAGAAGAAGCCTGAAGGAGATGATAAAGGCGAAGAGGGTGAAGAGGGTGAAAAAGGGCTTATTTGGATTTTCTTAATGGGATTCGGTATTGGGTTTGCAGCGCTATTCACTCCTTGTGTATTCCCTATGATCCCTATGACTGTAAGCTTCTTCACTAAGACTAGTAAGACCAAATCAGAGGGAATTAGAAACGCGTTGCTTTACGGTTTCTTTATAATCTTCATTTATACAGGCCTGGGACTTGCGCTTACTGCAATGTTTGGTGTAGATGTGATGAATGTCATTTCTACTGACCCGTATTTCAATGTATTCCTATTCTTACTACTGATGGTATTCGGTGCAAGCTTCTTAGGAGCATTTGAAATTCAGCTTCCACAGAGTTGGGCAAACAAAGCAGACAAGGCATCTGACAGAGGCGGCATCATTGGCATTTTCTTTATGGCTGCCACACTGGCAATTGTTTCGTTCTCGTGTACTGGACCTCTTGTGGGTGGTGCACTAGCCGGAGCAGCTACTGGATCATTTGCTGCCCCTACTGCCGTAATGCTTGGGTTCTCAATCGCTCTTGCACTTCCATTTATGTTCTTTAGTGCCTTCCCAGGGTATTTAAATTCGCTTCCTTCTTCAGGTGGGTGGTTGAATAACGTGAAGGTTGTGTTGGGATTAGTTGAAATAGGGTTTGCTTTCAAATTCTTGAGCAATGCTGACCTTGTGCTGCAATTAGGGCTGCTTCAAAGAGAGTTGTTCATTGCTATTTGGGTTGCTGTTTGCCTGGCGATTGCGATATATCTGTTTGGGTGGATTACTCTTCCTCACGATACGAAAGCTGAAAGAATAGGAGTGTTCCGTTTCAGCATTGGATTGATCTTCTTGACTCTTAGTATTTACTTAATCCCTGGAATGTGGGGTGCTCCAGTTAACTTAATCTCTGGGTTCCCACCACCGGCGTTCTATTCTGAATGGAGTGGAGGAGCACATGGTTCAGTTGCTGAAAGCGGAGGCCACAATAATGGGTATGTTGAGGCTTTATATAGAGATTATGATGAGGGAATGTCTGTAGCTAAAGCTGAGGGCAAGCCAATGCTACTTGACTTTACAGGTTGGGCATGTGTAAACTGTAGAAAGATGGAGGAGCAAGTTTGGACTGATTCTAGAGTAGCTCAAATTTTAACTGAAGATGTGGTGCTAGTGTCTCTTTATGTTGATGATAGGACTGAACTACCAAAGGATGAATGGAGAAAGGAAGAGTATGGTGGAAAAGAGTTTAACATTAAGACTATAGGCAAAAAATGGTCTTATATGCAGGCTTCTAAATACAATAGAA
>MDTD01033804.1_pt1 | contig 10278 bp, 5 predicted proteins | sample 811221 | NCBI WGS metagenome assembly MDTD01 (sample SAMN05326646, study PRJNA326480) | marine metagenome | isolation source: seawater | place: Pacific Ocean: South West | collected 2011
AATAGCAATGCAGGTGATTATGTTGAAGACTCGATTTGTTTTGCGGGACCGGTCGTGGATCAGCTTTTCAGTAGCGGTATTATTGCCGACGGTATTATCCGGATCGGACCGGAAAGACGGCTTCTGCCGATTATTGAACTATCCGAAGATCCGTCCCGTGACGCCCAAATCAAAGCGAATTTCGCTTTGCAGAAACTGCTGATAGATATCTATTTTGAAGCTAAGCTGAATTCTGCTAACGATGATTATCCGGGCCTGACCCTGCTGATCGATAAAATCAACCAGAATCCTGAACGCTGGTGGAACAGTTCGGAAATGGCGGAATTCTGTAATCTGAGCGAAAACCAGTTCCGGGTGGTTTTTACGCGGCGGACCGGAATGACTCCTAAACACTATATCGATCAGGTCAAGATAAAACGCGCCTCGGAATTATTATGTAACACAAAGCAAACCGTGTCCCGGATCGCTGACTCTCTGGGATATCGCGACCAATACCATTTCAGCCGCCGCTTCAAAAATCTGACCGGCATGTCTCCAACCGACTATCGCCGGCATTACACTATTTGAGCTGTTACTTGCAAAAAGTAAACTGGTAATGTATTATTAATTATTGACTCCGTATAAGCGAGGAGCGGAGTCTTGCGGTTCGGGTTCAGGAAATACTCGAGGGGATGTATGAAAAAGATTTTTGCTTCACCGCTGTTTATTGCGATAATCGCGCTTTTTATCGCCTTCCTGCTTTATCCTCATAAAGCCGGGGTGGCTGATGACAAGCAGGTTATCGTATTCTGGGTGCCCGGCGCGGCTAGTGATTCCCAGAAGATCGTGGTGGAGATGTTTGAAAAAAAATATCCCCAATATGACGTTCAGATCGGTACCGCAACCGTGCAGGACGCGACCGGAGATCCGACCCGTTTTCTGCTTGGCGTGGCCGGGGACGTTCCTCCTGATCTGATCTACTTTGACCGTTTCGCGATTGTCGAGTGGGCCGGACGCGGTGCGTTCTCCACTCTCGATGACTACCTGCAAGCCGACCTTGACCGGAAAGACGGCATCAAGGCGGCAAACTATATCAAACCGGCCTGGAACGAATGTGTCTATAAGGGTAAGTTGTATGCTATTCCGAATAAGGTCGATACCCGTGCCTTTTTTTATAATAAGAATGCCCTCATTCGCGCCGGATTCTTCTACCGCAAAAAAGATCCCGAGGTTATTGCCGGTAAGGTCAAGGCATGGGATGCCAGGCCACCGCGCACCTGGGAGGAGCTTTGTCTTAAAAAACTTGACTGCGATGCCGAGATATCCGAGAGCGGGAAGATCAAGCCTGAAAGAGATTCCTTCGGAAGCGCAAAGATATCTTCCGGCGACGTGGTCGTGGTTATCAATCAGGAAAGACAGGTATTCAGAGGCCGGATAGGGGATATTGTCGAGGGGAAAAGCTTTTCCGTTGATTTCGACTGGGATCAGCCTTCCGGTATGGATGAGATACCGGATGAATTTACCGGAGTGAACCGGATAAAAGTTTTTGACCGTGGTTCATATATTGTGAAACTTACCCGTTTCGACCCCGAAACCGGCATGATGAAACAGGCCGGTTTTATTCCTTTTTTCGGTAATAGCTGGCTCTATATGTACGGTTGGCTGAACGGCGGCCATTTTATGAATAAAGACGGCACAAAGTGTACGCTGGACAACCCGAAAGTGGTAAAAGCGCTGGACTATGTTACCGATATGTATGACTGCCTGGGCGGGGTGGAACGCGCTACCGTGTTTCAGAGTTCGAATCCTGCCGGTATGCTTGATATGTTCCTGAACGGTCAGATTGCCATGAAAATCGACGGCGACTGGTTTCTTAATACGATAGCCAACTTCAAGCCGAATATGAACTTCGGGGTATGTCCTGCTCCTATCCCCGAGGCGCGTTTGAAGGCTGGCAAGAAATCTACCGGCTGGCTGGGCGGCTGGGCCTATGCGATTCCTTCCACCGCAAAGCATAAGGAGGCAGCGTGGGAGCTGTTGCGCTGGATGAATTCGCTGGAGGCAAACAAGGTCAGCGCGGCCTTTGACGCCTCGCTTGCACGCTCAAAAGGACAGTTGTTCCTGCCGCGTCTGAATCCTGATATAAGGTTCTCAAAATACATCTATCAAACCTATGTCAGGGATTCACCGTCGCTGTCTAAAAACATGAAACACGGGTTCCGTGAATTCAGCCGTTTGCTGCCGGAAAGCAAATACCGTCCAGTGACTCCGGTCGGACAGAAACTGTGGAATGAACAGGTTAGGGCGGCGGAGAATGCTATCGGTCACCTGATGACGCCGGAAGAGTCCTTGAAGTATGCCACCCATCAAGTTCAGATTACGCTTGACCAGATATTGCATCCACCCACCGGGCCGGAGGTGCCGTGGAAGACAATAATCCTGCTCTATGTTGCGGTAATTCTTGGCTTTATTGCCGCGCTGGTGATCAGCCAGACACGTAACAGATATCAATCGAACTACAAGAAAAAGCAATGGTACGGCGGTTATATTTGCGCTCTGCCGTGGCTGCTTGGCTTTTTCACTTTCGGGGCCGGGCCGATCATCTTCTCCATTATTATCAGCTTTTCGCATTACGACGTTCTCAATCCGGCCCGGTTTATCGGCCTGGATAATTATATTAATCTGTTCCATGACCCGATCTTCTGGATCAGTCTGGAAAACACGCTGTTCTTCACGATTTCGGTTCCCATCAACCTGATTGTCGGGCTTGCTCTGGCGATTTTCCTGAATAACAAGCTAAAAGGCATGCAGTTCTACCGGACATTGTTTTACCTGCCAGCGATTGTCCCCGCGGTTGCCGCTTTTATTTTGTGGATGAAGATACTGGATCCCAATATCGGGTTGATAAACCAGATGCTGCGGACGTTCGGGATGTCAGATCCGCCGAACTGGCTGAATTCGCCGTTATGGGCCAAGCCGGCCTTGATCCTGATGGGGCTTTGGGGAGTCGGCGGCAGTATGGTTATCTGGATCGCCGGACTGAAAAATATTCCGGAATCACTTTATGAGGCGGCGGCTCTGGACGGCGCCAACCGGTGGCAGACCTTCTGCAACGTGACGCTGCCGATGATCACACCCTATATTTTCTTCAATCTGGTAATGGGGATGATCGGAGTGTTCCAGGTGTTTGAGCAGGCGTATATCATGACCAACGGCGGACCTCAGGATTCGACTTTGTTTTATGCCTATAAGCTGTTCAACGAGGCGTTTCGTTATCTCAATATGGGGACAGCCAGCGCCATGGCCTGGATCCTGTTTGTCGTAGTGCTGGCGGTTACTTTGTTCAATTTCTATGCCAGTAAGAAATGGGTGTATTATGATTAATATCCGTATGACGGATGGCGATATACCGCTTCAAACATCGCACTATGTGCTCAGGAAGCGGAAATAATAAAAAACATTAACACAGAAGGGAAAAGCAATACCGATGGCTGTTTTCAACAAGAAAACAATTCCTGAACGCATGGTTCTGCACGGTCTGCTGATCGGCTTCAGTATGGTCTTTTTCTTCCCGTTTCTCTGGATGATCTGCAACAGCGTCAAGGTTCAGGAGGAGATGTCGTCGGAACGCTTTAAGCTCTTTCCTCGGTCACCGCATGTTGTCGATAATACGCCGTATATCGATGTAAATGAGTTCCCCGAAGTTGAACCTCTGGACGGTGTTCCGGCGCCGGTATGGAAAAAGGCTCTGCCGGAGATCAAAAAGAATATAGCCAGCAGACTGAAGACATGGAAACCGGTTTTGCCGGGTGACCGCGCCGTTGTGGTAATTCCCGACGACTGGGGAAAGGATTACCGGACCGCCATGATCAGAGGAATTTTCGCGACGCTGTCGCAGCGTATCAGCGATACCGCCAGGGATGCCGCAAATGTGGAAAACCGCCGCATATATCGCGGCGCAAAGGAGAAGCCCGGAGAGTTGCATGAAGACGCGATTAAATTCGGTTGTAAGGCTATCATTGAGGATTTTGATAGCAAGCTGGACAGTGATCTTTTAGCGGAGGTTTTTGACCGGGTGTTCCGCAGGTTCTGCCTGGGTGAGATAAAGGTACGGATCGATTATGAGGTCAAGGTATTTAAGATGCTGCCGGGCTGGCGGAAAATATCCGGAGATGTGACGCTGGTACAGCGTCGTTTTCATAATATTTTATTCAAGCTGGCTGAAATAAACTACTCAAAAGACAACGAAGCGGTATTTGTTTATGACCTGCCGGTCGGTCGACCGGAACGGGTGAATCGTTTTTACGTCGGGTTCAGGGGGGATGCGTCCTGGTCCAGAGTCAGGTTTGAGGTTGTTAAAGACGGAAAAATATATAACTCGTCGGATATTGTCAATCTGCATTCGCGAACCTGGAGCGAAGCGGAACTTCGCTGGCAGGGAGAGAAGATTGATGAGACAGAACGGCGCACTTTCCTGTTTCTTGAGGATAGCGGTAGAACCGTCGATAATAAAAATCTTTTCCAGATCAGGGTGAAAGTGAAAAAGAGCGGGATATTGCTGGCCTGGTATGACAAGATATTACGTAATTACCGGACCGTATTCCGTGAAGTTCCGTTTCTGCGCTACATTATGACCAGTCTCTGCATCTGTATTATCAATATCGTGTTAACTGTTTTCTCATGTTCGCTGGTCGCGTATGCTTTCAGCCGTCTTGAATGGCCCGGACGTAAAATATTCTTTGCCATTATGCTGGCTACGATGATGCTTCCGAGTCAGGTTATTATGATACCTGGATTTTTGATTAATCGTTATCTGGGACTTTACAATACGATCATTCCGTTGTGGTTGTTTTCCGCGTTCGGCTCCGCTTTTTTCATCTTTCTGCTGCGTCAGTTTATGATGACAATTCCGAAAGATTTGGAAGAGGCGGCCAGGATTGACGGCTGCGGTTTCTTCGGTATTTACTGGCGGGTTATCCTGCCGTTGATCAAACCGACTATCGCGACTATTGCCATTTTCACCTTTACCACCAACTGGAATAATTTTATGGGCCCCTTGATCTATGTCAATGACGAACGCCTTTTCCCATTGGCTCTCGGATTGTTCAAATTCAACCTGATAAGCGGTACGGATGCGGGGCTGATGATGGCCGGTTCGTTTATTATGACATTGCCCATAATAATCCTGTTTTTCTATGCTCAGAAGTATTTCATTCAGGGAATTACTCTGACCGGAACCAAGGGTTGATCTCAGTCGCATAACTCCAGAGTCATAATCTTCTTAGGTTCCAGATTTACATCCAGACAATCAGTATCCTGAGCCAGAAGCTGTATCCGGCTTTCGTCCAGTTGCACCCGCCAGATTTCCCGGTAGTGCCGCCCCAGTCTTATGCCGGTGTTGGCCGGTTTTTCCGATACGTTGTAAAATCTGAAAATGGTAGAATTCGATTTCTCGTGGCGTTTTAGGGTCGAGAAGAATAAGTTCGTATCGTTCAACTCCGGTCCCGTCAGGGATACCTCCATATTTGCAGGATATTGTCTGCAATAAGCCGGTTTTAGGAAGCTTTCTGTTTCACTGATCAAACCAGTTGCTCTTGTGCTGTCCGGGACAGGTATAAACGCGTATTCCAACCTGGTTTTCCCGGGAAGGTATCCGCCTTCCGCGCTGCCCCATGCCTCAAAGTCGTAATTGATCGTACCGCTGGAACGGAACAATGTCAGTTCAAGTTTATTGTTTTTCGGCAGGTGTTTATATTCATATAGGCCGCGTCCGGCAAGCATAAATTCTCCGGTCGATAAGAAGCCCTGCATACAGCAGCCGGGACGTTCCGCCAGTTGTTCCGGCGCAATCCCGTTTATTTGTTCGGCCAAATATTCCGGTGAACGGTTGATCAGATCAAAAACTGAATTCACTTGCAGTTCGGATGTTCCTACTGGAAAACTGGCGCGTAGTCGATGTCCGGAGCTGCGATTGTCGATCTCAACGGCTATATCAACTCTACGGCTCTCTTTGTTCAGTCCGATTTCTATTGCCAGAGGAGATTCCACACAGGGAATATCATTGCCAAGTCGTCTATCCAGCATATCGTCAAGCAACCGTTCATCAACGGTCATAATAGATGTCCTTACCTGCCATACCGCCCGAATCGGGGAGTTGACGATCAAGCTCATGCTGCCGTTTGCGGCGTAACTGGAAAATGCGTTTCCGGCCGGGGCAAAATTATATTGATTCCCAGCGTCCTGTTCATCATGCAGCAGGTTGAGATTAGTAAGTTTGCAGCCTGAGTCAAGGCATTCAACATCGAAGGTGCCGTTTGGGTTTACTTTGACTTTGATATGTTCATTTTGCAGTTCGCCGTACTCACCGGCAATCAGCGGATTGCTAATTTTTTCTTCAAATTCAGCATCCATTTCCTGTCCGGCTGTAAGTATACTGTGAATTTGCTTCGGAACGCAGGCGGAGAACTTGAGCGACTTGATCCCGAATGCCGGTACTTCATTGACATGAGCCAGGCATTGCAGTCTGCGAACCGGTTGGATGACCGGATTGCGCCGATCGGCGTAATGCGGCCGGAACGCAGCCTGGTTGCTTAAAACATGGATTGGAACCAAACTGTCTCCGTCAAGCAGTTTAACATCCTTGAAAACGGCGTCAAAGAGCGATTCCCGGCCATGGTCCGGAATGTCAACGGAAAACTCAACAACTCCGGAGAAGCGCCGGGGAGTCGGATTGTATACTGCAATTGTGCTGTTGAGATCGACCGCATGTTCACCCGACGCGGTTCCGGCTATATCGTCAACGGATTGAGCAGTGACTCCTTCAGCGATTTCAGCAGCCCGCGCATAACGCTGGACAACGTCACGGGCCACTTTGTCGGTATGGGCTCCGCCAATGCTGTCGTGAGCGGCATTATTGACCATCATGGTCCAGGCCCGCTTCAGGAATCCGGCGGGATATTCGGATTCAGCCATCGCCGCCAGAGGCTCTGCGTAAGCGGTCAACAGGCTCTCACAGCGCATATTTTGCTGTTTCTGGTTTACGCGGTTGGAGTATGTGCCGTCCAGGCCCGGCGCATAGAGCAGTTCCCCGGTCAATTCGGGTAATTCAGTTCCTGTATTTTTTACCGTTTTGATAACTTCCGGCCAACTGCTGTGTTTGATTTCATGCAATCCCAGTTTATCCCGCATTTCCTGCAGGTCGGCAGTTAAATTTGTTGTTGGCAGGCAATGATCGGTACTGTCGCATAGCACGATTTGTCCGGTTAAAGACAGTTCGATAAGTTTGGGCAGATGTTGATTTAGTTTATGGTTTTCGGAGGTGCCGGGGCCGTAGCCGACGGCGTTTGTATAGCTGCGTGTCAGGAGTACGGCCAGCAGTTCGGAGCCGTCTGCTCCGCGCCAGATATTTTCAACTGCGGAAACGTGGTTTTCGTCGTATCCGCGCCAGAAGGCGGTGGAGTCTATGCCGAATCCTTGCAGAATCTGCGGCATTTGCGAGACATGTCCGAAATTGTCGGCGAGGTAACCGTGTTTCAGGACTGCGCCAAGACTTTCAGCCTCCTGATGCCCAAGCAGCAGATTGCGGATTGCCGCTTCGCCGCAGATCATTTGTTCGTCCGGCTGTACGCTCCATGGTCCAATCAGCAGTTTGCCGGATTTCACCAGTTCCTGTATGGTTTCCAGCTGTTCCGGTTTTACTTCAAGGTAATCAAACAGCATTCTGGTCTGGCCGTCGCAATGGAATGATCTCCATTCAGGATCGTGCTTCAGGCAATGGATGACCCGGTCAAGACATTTTACCAGTCTGAAACGATACTCCTCGACCGTGCGATACCACTCACGGTCCCAATGTGTGGAACTTATGACATGTCCGGTATATTGCATAATAATTTCTCCTTGAGGCATAATATAAACGATAAGAAGAAAAAATCCATTAAAATTTAAATAAAAAGCACTATAAATGAATATATTTTTATATTATATATTTGTAAGTTGTTTATTTTTATTGATATAGTTGTGTTTTTGTTTTATTTTATAAAAAGCATTAAAATTAAAAAATGCTATTGACAAAACGTTTTTCATATTATATAATAAAGGAAAGCAAACAGGGAAAATGTGTATATATGAAGCTTTACGAAGAACTTTACACCCGGATTAAACAGGATGTGATAAACGCTCCTGGAGTGAAACCTGGAATGTATCTTCCGACCCGTAGCGAATTAATGGATCGTTTCGGCGGCAGCACGCGTCCGATGATGCGGGCCATTATGAAGCTGGAAAAAGAGGGACTGGTAAACCGGGTCAGCCCACGGAAGTTTACGGTGGCGACCAATTCCAAAGTGAAGCAGCAGAAAAAAAGTAATGAGCCGGGAAATATCGGCATGATCAACTTTGAAGGTCACTTGTACAGTGATTTCGCGCACATGCTGATTCCGCGTCTGTATGATCGTCAATTTCGCCCGATGCTGATGCCGCAGGCTGATTCCCAGGTTGAAGTAGAGCGCATTGCGAATCGTTTTTTTGACTCCGACTTTGAGGCGTTACTGGTCCATGACTACAATCTGCTGCCGGCTACAGTGTGGAAAAACCGGAAGAACTTTAAGATGTTCATCCAGTTGTTTGTTCCGTTTAATATTCTGCCGGTAGAGTCGCATTGTCTGTTTATCGATGAATCATTTTTTATGTATGATGCACTTACTCAACTTTATGAGGCCGGATATAAGCATGTAACAGTTTTTGACTCCGACCCGCCGCCGCCGGGATGCAGTCATCCGCGTGACCAGAGGTTGACCGGTATCGAGAAGTTCAAACAGGAGTACCTCAAGGGCAAAACTCATTTCAAGCTGAACTATACGAACCGGTTTAACGATGTCAAATACAATGAGAAGCTTATGCGCAAATGGGTTAAGGAATTACCCCGGGAGACGGAAGCGATTATTTGCTCCAATGACTATGCCGTGATCAAAGTCAGAGAATGGATCGCCAAATATTCAGATCTGAATTACCGCAATATCCAGTTTACCGGATGCGGCAACACTGACTGGTCCAAGAACGGGCCCGAGCAGTTTCCGAGCTATGATTATCGTCTTGATGACCTGATGAATATGACGCTTGAACTGCTGGACGAGCGTCCGGTAAAGGCAATTACCCGGAGAATTAAGCCGAAGCCTGTTAGAATGAATATGATAAACAAACTTAAAGGATAATTAACTGATCGTGATTATTGCCGCTTTACCTGGCGGGATGGGAAAGTTCTTTGCTGTGGGGGCAATGAGTAGCCCAAATACTTACGGTCGTAAAAGGAGAAAAGAAAATGAGGAAATTCTTTACTTTGATCGAGTTGCTTGTCGTGATCGCGATTATTGCTATCCTGGCCAGTATGATAATGCCGGCATTGAACAAGGCGCGTGACAAAGCACTGAAGATAACCTGCGCCAGCAACTTGAAACAGGTTGGAACCGCCGCCGCCATGTATGGCAATGACACCGGCTATGTCCCGTTCGGATTGCGCTGGTCGGCATGGATATATGACGGTAAATACCTGCCCGGAGATACGGATGGCGATAACGGTTATAATGCAGTAAAGCTTCAGACCAGCTGCGCCGGTGACGCGATGGTCTGTCCGGGCCTAAAGCGCAAGGCCAGATTTGCGATTGATATGGGCAGCCCGTATCCGTACCGGGATTGGAACCATGCCTGGATGAGTAACGGTTATTCGGGAAAAAGCACCTTTGCGATCAATGGCGTGAATCAATATAACGGCAGTGGGGATTTCAGGGAGTGCATCAAGGATGACAACGGCGCGAAAATGGCCCGTTTGAGCAAAATGTATAAGCCCAGCGCCAGAGGTTATGTCGGCGACGGCGACGGCACTTTTATGGATTATTTTATCGGTTCACCTCTCTACGGAACTTCCGCACACAGTCTTGGCTTTGACTGGCATGCGGACGAGGCTAATGTGGCTTGCCTCGACATGCACGTTTCAAGCGTCAAGCGAAGCCATGTTCCGGTTTTCGATACCGTTCAGAATCCGGGCTCGTATTATGTTGTTGGATTTCCATACGCGGTCAAGGTGCCGGGTAAGTACTCCAGTAACTGAAAAAATCTGTCTTAAAAAAATTACCAAATCACTTGCTTTACACAGGCTATGGAGTCTTATTGTTTAAATAAAGAGTTATATTATGATTACTAAAGAGAAGGGAAAAATCCGGAAATGAAGAAAATTATCGGTTTGGGTTTGACTGCCGCGGTATTGTCGGCGTTGTCGCTGCATGGCGCAAATTACAAGAAAAAAGGTCA
>MDTD01041519.1_pt1 | contig 10278 bp, 13 predicted proteins | sample 811221 | NCBI WGS metagenome assembly MDTD01 (sample SAMN05326646, study PRJNA326480) | marine metagenome | isolation source: seawater | place: Pacific Ocean: South West | collected 2011
GTTTTTGAACTTTACTATAACAAAGAAGTTGGCTACCATGCAGAAGCATTTCCTAATCCAGTACAGTCACAGAGTTTGAATAAGTTAACATCAGATTCTGCAGGACCTAAAGAATCAGGAATTGAATTTATTTGTGCTAATAAAGATAAGATTACTATAGATTATAGTTTAAAAACAACATCAGCTTCAAGACACGGACAGTTATCTATTTTAATAGATGACAACGCCGGCGTTCCTACAACAAGCTCAATCAAAGACGTATTTGACATTAGTAATGGTGCAATGCCATTAGTCTTTAGTCTTTCAAATAACGGTACAGATAAATTTATGTTAATGTTTGATACTACAGATCTTGATACAGTACACACACTCAAATACGTTCAAAAATCATTTTAATTGAACAATGGACGAAGTTTGGCAATTGCCTCCTAAAAAAAGAATCCAGAGGTGGCGTGAATTAAGGAAAAGGATTTGCGAATATTCTGATCTTTTAGAACAATTACAAGTTGTTTTAGAATTTTGGAGAACAACACCGATTGGTACTAGTACGATTGACCCGTTTGATGAGTCAACCTGGAGTACTCCTTGGGAATTGTTACATCAAAACGATTATGATGAAAATGTTATTTCCTTGGGTATGGCATACACGTTACACTATAGTAATATTAGTTGTAGATTGTTGCTGGTACAAAATGTGGAAAAAAGTAATATAAAGTTGATAGTTTTAGTTGACAACAAGTACATTTTAAACTATAATTATAACAATATAGACACCACAGACATCATAGAAAAAGAACTAGAAGTTTTAAAAAACATAGATGTCAGTGCATTAAGCAAATAGTTATCTATAACTACAGCCAAAGTAAATACAATACTATTTGAGATTTAGGACAATGATGACAGCAACAAGAACAACAATCAAAAAAAGAAACGGTACAACAGAAGAACTCGACCTTGAAAAGATGCACAAGGTCGTATTTTATGCCTGTGAAGATATCACAGGAGTAAGTGCCAGTGAAGTAGAAATTAAAAGTCATTTACAATTCTATGATGGGATTGAAAGTGCAGATATTCAAGAAACACTAATTAAAGCGGCGGCTGATTTAATTTCAGAAGAAACACCAAACTATCAATGGGTAGCTGGTAGACTAATTAACTATCATCTGCGTAAACAAGTATATGATAAATTTGAACCACCACATTTACGAGAGATAGCTCGTAAAAATGTTGCACGTGGTCTATATGATCCAGAATTTTTTTCCGTTTATAGTGATGAAGAAATTGATGAGATGCAAGATTTTATTAGACATGAACGTGATGAAGATATGACATATGCGGCTATGGAACAATTTCGTGGAAAGTATCTAGTACAAAACAGAGCTACAGGAGAAATATTTGAGACACCACAAATATGTTATATGATGATTGCGGCTACATTGTTTAGTCAATATCCCAAAGAAGAAAGAATGAGGTGGGTAAAAGATTACTATGATGCTATTAGCAATTTTGATATTAGTTTACCTACGCCAGTGATGGCAGGTGTTCGTACACCACAAAGACAATTCTCTTCTTGCGTTCTAGTAGAAACTGATGATGATTTAGATAGCATTAATGCTACGTCATCAGCTATAGTAAAATATGTTTCACAGAAAGCAGGTATTGGTATCGGTGCAGGGTCTATTCGTGCCATTGGTTCAAAAATTAGAAATGGAGATGCAACACATACAGGTGTTATTCCTTTTTATAAACTATTTCAAAGTTCAGTAAAGTCATGTAGTCAGGGTGGTGTTCGCGGTGGAGCGGCAACCTTATATTATCCTATTTGGCACCTAGAAGTGGAAGACTTGATAGTTCTAAAAAATAATAAAGGTACTGAAGATAATCGTGTACGTCATATGGACTATGGTGTACAATTTAATAAATTGATGTATGAAAGACTATTATCTGGTGGTGACATTACATTGTTTTCACCAAGTGATGTACCAGGTCTGTATGATGCATTCTTTAAAGATCAAGATAAGTTTAAAGAACTATATGAGGCGGCTGAAAAGAAAAAAACTATAAGAAAAAAAGTTCTTAAAGCATCTGAATTATTCGGAATGTTTATGGAAGAACGTAAAAACACAGGCAGAGTTTATCTAATGAATGTTGATCATGCTAATTCGCATGGAGCATTTAAATCAGAAGTAGCACCTATCAAACAAAGTAATTTATGTTGTGAAATTAATTTACCAACTAAACCTTTGTATAGTGTTAGAGATAAAGAAGGTGAAATTTCTTTATGTACTTTAAGTGCAATTAACTGGGGGAATATTACTGAACCTAGTAAGTTTAAAAAAGTATGCAGATTAGCAGTACGTGGTCTTGATGCATTATTAGATTATCAAACTTATCCTGTCTTAGCGGCAGAATTAAGTACAATGAAACGAAGACCCTTAGGTATAGGAATTATTAACTTTGCCTATTGGTTAGCAAAGAATGATTTAACATATCAGAATATTGGTAAACGTGGACTTGCTAAAGTTGACGAATGGGCAGAAGCTTGGAGTTATTATTTGATTGAAGCCAGTGTAGAACTTGCAGAAGAATATGGACCAATAACTGGTACAGGTGAAACAAGATATGGAGATGGTATCACACCTAATATGACATATAAAAAAGAAGTAGATGAGCTAGTAGCTCATAAAGAACGTATGCCATGGGAAGAGTTACGTGAAAGATTAAAAAACAGTGGTATACGTAACAGTACACTAATGGCTCTTATGCCGGCTGAAACATCAGCACAAATAAGCAATAGTACTAATGGTATTGAACCTCCACGTGCCTTTGTGAGTGTTAAGCAATCGAAGCATGGTGTTTTAAAACAAGTTGTTCCAGGTTTTTCTCGTTTAAAGAATAAATACGATTTGTTATGGCAACAGAAAAGTCCTGAAGGATATTTAAAGATTATGGCCGTTCTACAGAAGTATATTGATCAGGGCATATCGGTAAATACAAGCTATAATCCAGAGTTTTTTCCAGATGAAAAAATTCCATTAAGTGTAATGCTACAACATCTTGTAATGTTTTACAAGTATGGTGGCAAACAGTTGTATTATTTTAATACATATGACGGCCAAGGTGAGATTGAATTTAAAAACAAACCACTAAAGAGCCGTGAAGATTTTGAAACAGATGAACAGTACGACGACTATTGTGAGAGTTGTGTAATATAGGAAGAGATATAAAATGGGCGTTATTAATATAAAAAATGAAAAATATCATACAGAAGCAAATGCTTTTCTAGATGGTGATTTAGGATTTCAAAGATACGATACTTTAAAGTATAAACAATTTGATAAATTAACAGATAAACAATTAGGTTTCTTTTGGAGACCTGAAGAAGTTGATGTAAGTAAAGATGCGAAAGATTTTAAGGATCTTACTGAGCATGAACAACATATTTTCACGAGTAATTTGAAGCGTCAAATCTTATTAGATAGTGTTCAAGGTAGAGCACCTAATGAGGCATTTAGTCCTATAGTAAGTTTACCAGAATTAGAAAATTGGATTATTACTTGGACTTTCTCAGAAACAATTCACAGTAGAAGTTATACACATATTATTAGAAACGTATATGCTAATCCTACAAAAGTTTTTGATGAGTTAACTGATAGTAAAGAAATTGTTGATTGTGCAGGAGATATTTCTAAGTACTATGACGATTTAATTGAACTGACAAGTTATTACAATTTGTTAGGTGCAGGAAAACATACAGTCAACGGCAAAGAAGTTGTAGTGGATATGTATGATCTGAAGAAAAAATTATGGTTAACATTGAATAGTGTTAATATTTTAGAAGGTGTTAGATTCTACGTTTCTTTCGCTTGTAGCTGGGCATTCGCTGAACTTAAGAAAATGGAAGGCAATGCAAAAATTATTAAGTTTATTGCACGTGATGAAAACGTACACCTAGCATCAACACAATATCTACTTTCAAAAGTATTACCAAAAGAAGATCCAGATTTTGAAAAAATTAGAGAAGAATGTAAAGAAGAAGTTACAAAAATGTTTATTGATGCAGTAGATCAAGAAAAGCAATGGGCAGACTATTTGTTCAAAGATGGAAGTATGATTGGTCTTAATGCAAAATTATTACAAGATTATATTGAATGGATTTGTTGTAAACGTATGACAGCATTGGGTATGAAGTGTCCTTATAGCCCAGGTCAAAGTAATCCATTACCATGGACACAAAAATGGATTGCAGGAGCAGAAGTCCAAGTAGCACCACAAGAAACTGAAATTAGTAGTTATGTTATCGGCGGTGTTAAAAAAGATGTATCTGAAGATACATTTGAAGGAATGAGTTTATAATATGATTGAGATATGGGGTAAGCCACAATGTGGTTATTGTGATGCCGCGAAGAGATTATGCGAATCAAGAAAATACCAATTTGTCTACAAACAGTTAGGCGTAGATTTTAATAGGGATCAAGTTATGGAAAACTTCCCTGAAGCTAGAACATTCCCACAGATTAAAGTTTATGGTAAAGTAGTTGGTGGGTATGATCAGTTCTTAAAATACATTGAAGATACTGGTTTTAATGGAACTGGTAGTTCAACAGGATAATATATGTTAATAGAAACACAATACAAAGTAGGTGATGTTGTAAGTATAAAACTTTCTTCTGGTGAAGAAATGATTGCAAGATTAGATGCAGAAAATGATGAATTTTATACTTTAGCAAAGCCTTACATTCTCGTTGCCGCTCAAAACGGTATGGCCCTAGCGCCTTATATGTTTACGATTAGTCCAGATACTAAGATCAAAATAAAGATAAATAGTATTATATGCATAGTTAAATCAGCGAAAGATGCAAGTGATATGTATATAAAACAAAGTACAGGATTAACCGTAGCAAATGCAAAAAGTTCATAGACACGGAGATAAACGTTCATGTGGTGCCACAACAGAAGCACAAGGTTACAGTAACGTTTTCGTAAACAATCAACCTATCAGTGTCGATAGAGATCCAAATAGCCATGGCGGTGGCGCCTTAAATGCACGATGCCGTAATGTATTTGTTGGCAACAAATTAGTTGTTGTCGTACCAAATGATTCAGATGCAGATGCACTTTGTCCAATACCTGGGCATTGCAATCCAAAATCAGATAGTGGCAGTCCTGATGTTTATATAGGACAATAATAAAATGAGTGTAGGTGATTTTAAAGAAGGTTTAGAAGATTTTAACGATTACATTAACGGTACCAAAGTTGATATACCAACTGGTAGAGTAGATGTAGATGTTAACACTGGTACAATTACTGCACAAACTCAAGCATATAGTTTAAAAGAAATTATTTGTAGTTTACTGGCAGGTAACGGAATTAGATTACCTAATTTACAAATATGTTTAAAAGTCAATCTTGGTAGACTCATACCAGAAATTCCAGAAGCACTAGCAGATCTAAGAGGAGCATTAGAAGATGCAGAAAAAGCTCTTGATGATTTTATTGCACACACAAATATTGATAATGCATTAGGTAGATTAAATTCTGCCGTTGCTGAATTCGCGGCTATTGCAAACATGATTAACTTCTGTGGTACACCTGTTGTACCTAGAGCTATTCCAAATGTTTTAAGAGATGCAATGGGTAGTTTTATAGGTGCAGGTAAAGGTATACTTGATACATTAGGAACTATGGCAGATGGTGACATAGGTGGCTGTATAGGAACTGATGGAAGATTTAATCCAAACTTATTTACTAGTGGTATACTAAAACGTTTAGGTGATCAATTTGACAATCTTGCTAATTTACCAGCAAACGTTAAACAAGGAATCATTGATGACCTAAATGCTTTCAAGAGTGATATAGAAAACTTAATTGAATTTGAAAATAACTTTAAAGGTGCAAGTTCAAATGGTGGTAGTATATTTGCTCCTACATCAAGAGTAAACACAAACGTTGGTGTCGCAGTAGATCAAGATAACATGACACTAGCAAAAAGTCAACAGTATGCTAGTAACTTACAATCACTATACAATAGTTTAAAAGCATACGAAGTAGATGAAGCAGGAAATAATATATTTGCATATCTACTTGAACCAGAACTAATAGCAAAATTAGAAAATGATGGTAGCCCTACAGTACCATTAGCAGATAGAGAACCTATATATGATCATTGTGATAGAGTTATAGGTTACACTCAAAGAGATATACAAACAGTACAAGAAACAAGTATAGGTAATCCTGCAGAAACTAATACACAGCCTGGATTGGCAGGGTTAGCAGAAAGTGGAGCAGTAGTTACAGCACCTCCAGCTACAACAACAAATTTAGGTAGTGGAGGTACAACATCATCTAGTACGAGTAGTGTAAGTGGTGCTATCACAAATACTCAATTACAAACAGCATTATCTAACTATGTAACAAGTACACAATTACAAACAGAATTAGCAAACTATCAACCTTCAATAGATTTAAGTCCATATGCATTAAGGACAGAATTATTTTCTGGAAACTATGTAGACCTAACAAACAAACCAAATTTATTTGATGGTAACTATAATAGTTTAACTAACAAACCATTTATACCATCAGATATTAGTCAGCTAACAGATAATAATAATTTACTATCGTCGGGTGGTGGTGGAAGTGGTGGAGGAAGTTATCCTTCAAGCCCAACATTTACAAGTGTAACAACAAATGCTCTTACAGTCACAGGAACAGGTAATATAGTATTAGCAAGTGGTAATAACTTATCACTAACCGCGGTACAACGAGTAGAAGTAACAGGAAAGGTACCAATGAAACTTGCAACAATGACAACGGTAGAAAGGAATCAAATAGCATCTCCTGAAAGTGGAGATATGATTTATAATACTGACATTAATAAGTTTCAAGGTTACGCCAATAATGCGTGGGTAAATTTAAATTGATAGAACGTGAATACATCGTAACACTAAAGAAAGATGTTGATTATCAGAAATTCAACGAAGAGATGATTCAATCAACAGGTGCTGGTTCTATTCCCAATAGAACAGTAGACGTAGCTGATGCTAGACCAGGTAGTAAAAGGAATACACATTACGCCTTAACAGAAGCAGAAGTAATTCGATTAAGAAAAGATTCTAGAGTAGATGCAGTAGAGATCCCACCAGAACATAGAACAGATATTTCACCTGAACCTTTAGCTATACAAACAGGAAATTTTTCAAAAACAACATCTGATAGTGGCGATTATATGAATTGGGGAATGCGTAGATGCATAGAAAGAGATAATCCTTATACATTCTCAAATCCAAGTAGTGACGAGTTCGCTTACACACTAGATGGCACAGGAGTAGATATAGTTATACAAGATACTGGTATACAAGTGGGACATCCAGAATTTAAAGATGCAAATGGAAATAATAGAGTACAACAAATAGACTGGTACGCAGAAGCTGGAGTAAGTGGGTCAATGCCATCTAATTTTTACTCAGACTATAATGGACATGGAACACACGTTGCAGGTACAACATCAGGTATAAACTATGGCTGGGCTAAGAATGCACATATTCACGCAATGAAGATACCTCTAGGTTCTGGAGGAAGTGGTATTTCTATTACACAATCATTTGATCTTATAAAACTATGGCATAGAAATAAACCCATCACAAGCACAGGATACAAGAGACCAACTATAGTCAACATGAGTTGGGGATACGGAAGAGGTTTTAGTGGTATCACAGGTGGTAATTATAGGGGAACCAGTTGGACAGGAACTAGCAAAAGATCAGAATACGGAATGATAGGTGGTGGTTTTGGTTCCAGGCACCCAGTAAGATTATCAGTATATGATGCAGACGTTGATGAAATGAATGATGAAGGAATACACGTTTGTATAGCGGCAGGTAACTCCAGACAAAAAATTGATGTAGTAGGTGGTGTAGATTATAACAATTATTATAACACTACCAATTTTAGTGGAGGAGGTAGTAGAATATATTATCATAGAGGCGGATCGCCATTTGGTAATAATGCTATGATAATTGGTAATTTAGATAGTAATGAACATAGTGGTGGATTGGAACAAAAAGCAAGTTCAAGTGAAACCGGTCCAGGAATTACAGTATATGCACCAGGGACAAATATAATGAGTGCCTGGAGAAATACAGGTGGATTACCATACCATCTTAATAGTTCATTTAGACAAAATAATATAACAGGTACAAGTATGGCAAGTCCACAGGTTTGTGGGCTAGGTGCTTGTATATTACAATTAGAACCTTACCATACTGCTGAATCATTGAAACAGAAGATTAGAAACTTGGCAAGCCAAGATAAAATATTTTCAACAGGTCAAGATGACGATTATAGCAATAGTAGATCCATACTAGATTCGGCGAATAAACTGCTATATACGCCTTTTAACAGTGGTTATCCCTTAAAGACGACATAATGTACATGACAGCAAAAAAAGTAAAAAAACCAATGAAAAATAACATTTCTTGGTTGACAAAAGAAGCTCTTACTTGTATATTAATACATAATAACTAATGAAAGAGGTAATTATGATTAGAATAATTTTTACGATCGCTTTAATAATGGGAATGTCAGGTTCTGTATTTGCAGGACAAAAAGCAAAACATCAGACATCATTAGACATTGCACAAGATGATTTACAACATACATTGGTATGTTTGCCAGATAGTGCGACAGTTACGATAAATGGTGTACCAAATAAAGCAATGAGTAAACAAATACTGAATGCAAGTATTATAAACAACGAAACATCAATTTGGATATATACAGACGAATATAAAGTAACCAACGATGTAAATGATCCAGATAATATTTGGGTTGGAGTTAAAAATGTTAATGGTGTAAAAACTGTAGCAGAAATAAACTATGCTACAATGATTCATACTATTACTTCGACATCAAATGATACGGTAGGTATACTTGTAAGTAAGTGTCACTTTCCTTATAGAAACTAAAATGAAAGTGGCCTATGGCAACTAAAGGCTAATATAGATAGAGTAAATTAATTATGAGAGCAACAAAATACGAAGACGGTGTAAAGAGGATAAAAGCTAAGATCGAGGTGCCAATGTGTGTCGATGATGTTAGCACGTATATCTTGGGTGCTCTTACGAGTAACATTGTAGATTTAGCAAAAATTCAGAAACTTAATAAAAGAGAATTATTGCAATTAGCAAAGGACGAAGTAAGAGAGAATGGAACCAAGAAAATATCTATTGAATCCGTTGATAATGATACAAAGGTCATAGTAAAGAACTATGTAAGGCAGATGTTTCCTGAGTTACAGTAGTGGACGACGATAAAAAACTTATTGATCGATATGATAGGTTGACTAATGATATAAATGAAGTATATCAAAAGTCAGAAGATATATTAGGTCAATATATCTATGATGATGATAGAGATGAATTTATCGATCCTTGGTCTGAAATGTCAGACGTACTTGGATTAGACGTCCTACTAGAAGTAGCTAAGGTAAATCGACAAGTACAGAACGAGGACTAGATATAAGAATATGCTGGCATAGCTCAGCTGGTAGAGCAACTGATTTGTAATCAGTAGGTCCGCGGTTCGAATCCGTGTGCCAGCACCATATTTTAGCCCTTGTGGTGGAATTGGTAGACACGCAGGTCTTAGGAACCTGTGCTTCACGGCGTAAGAGTTCGAGTCTCTTCGAGGGCACCATATCGGGTTGTGCCGTAATACACACGTTAACACTCATGGTTAAGTGTTAAGGACTATAACAAGAAAGAGTATACACAAAGGATATAACAGGACAGGGCCCTTTTGAAATATGATAATAAGCCCAACGCAGGACATACATAAATACAAATAGAAACAAAATTACAAGGAAGTAAGAAATAGAAAGCATTGGAGTAAGCACTCAGGTAGGTTTATAAACGGTGTATAGCTAAAGAAAGGAACTTATGTTGAAAGAAGTGATAGTAAACGCGGCTAAGAAACACGCCGAAGCAGAAATAAATCTTCATAAGGCCAACATAGAAGTCTATATGCAACAAGTGGTTGGAATTGGTGAACATTCAGATATTATTGAAACGATCCAAAAAGAATTAGACAAAATGGCTATGGCACATGATAGACTTGAAATGCTCAACAAGTATTTCTAACAAAATTTAGTTAACACACTTATTTTGGTGTGTTAACCTTTTTGTGGGGGATTAGCTCAGCTGGGAGAGCGCCTGATTTGCATTCAGGAGGTCAGCAGTTCGATCCTGCTATCCTCCACCATTTAAAAGAGATTCAGA
>MDTD01178279.1_pt1 | contig 10278 bp, 10 predicted proteins | sample 811221 | NCBI WGS metagenome assembly MDTD01 (sample SAMN05326646, study PRJNA326480) | marine metagenome | isolation source: seawater | place: Pacific Ocean: South West | collected 2011
CAGCGCCAGCGTGCGCGGAAAGGCGGCGAGCGTCCCGAAAGCCTGACGCGGGCCGATGCGAAGGGCGGCGAAGAAAAGCAGGCCGGCAACCATTTCCTGAAGCCAGGGCCGCATGGCGAGCGCGAGGTCCGGCAAGGCGATGCCGGCGACAAGTCCGGCCACGAGGATCATGCGGCCATGGCGGGCGGCCATGGCGAGCAATGTCAGCACACTCACCCTCACGACAGGCCCCGGATGACGAGGATGACGGCGGCGATACCGGCAACGGCGAGCAATGCGGGCCGGTAGCGCCTGTCGAAACGGCCTGCCAGCAGGCGGGCGATGACCCAGCCGGCCAGCATTCCGGGCACCATGATGAGCGCCAGTGCGAGGTCGCGCAATCCGGCCCAGCCGGACAGGTAGAGAGCGGCGAGCGACAGCACGCAGCCGATGGCGAAGAAGGCAGCCAGTGTCGGCCGGGCCTGGGCGGCCGGCCTGTCCTGGTAGACGATGGCCAGCGGCGGTGCGCCGACGGAGGTGATGGTGCCCATGAGGCCCGAAACGGCCGCCATGGAGAGAAGGCTGGCCCGCCCGAAGCGCAAGCGCCAGCCGGCGACGGAGAGGATGACGGCGAGCCCGACCATCAGCCCGAAGACCAGCGAGAAGGCCTTTCGGTCGGAAATCCAGACCAGCACGGCCGTGGCCACGAGGACGCCCGCAAGGCGGCCGATCGCCGCCGTCCAGACTTCCGGCCAGACGATGGCCCGGCGCTCGTCGAAGGCAGTCCAGGCCGAAGCGGCGAAGCCGAGATAGAGCGTCGAGACCGGTACCAGTTCCGGATCGATGAGGGCGAGCAGCGGCGCCGCCGTCAGCCCGAAACCCATGCCGAGGCCGAACTGGACCACGGCCGCCACCGTGGCGATGAGAACCACCGCGGCGGCGACCCAGGGCGCGGCCGCGACATGGGCGAAGGCATCATGCATCGGCGTCTCAGGCCGGCCGCTGGCGGATGTTGTCGGGCAGCCATGTCGCCAGTTCCGGGAAGGCGATGAGGACGAAGACCATCAGCACCATGATGAGGAACATCGGCAGCGCGGCGCGTGCGATGAAGTTCATCTCGTGATGGGTCATGCCCTGGAGGACGAACAGGTTGAAGCCGATGGGCGGCGTGATCTGCGCCATTTCCACCACGACGACGATGAAGATGCCGAACCAGATGAAATCGATGCCGGCCTGGCGGATCATCGGCTCGACGACCGCCATGGTCAGCACCACCGAGGAGATGCCGTCCAGGAAGCAGCCGAGGATGATGTAGAAGACGAGCAGTGCCATCAGCAGTTCGAAGCGGGTCAGTTCGAGCGATGCGATGAAATCCGCCAGGCCGCGCGGCAGGCCGGTGAAGCCCATGGACAGCGACAGGAAGGCTGCTCCGGCAAGGATCAGCGCGATCATGGCGGAGGTGCGCACAGCACCCATCAGGCTTTCGGCGAAGGTCGACACGCTCAGCGAACCCTGGGCAGCCGCCAGCACGAGTGCGCCGATGACGCCGAAGGCGGCCGCTTCCGTCGCCGTGGCATAGCCGAGATACATCGAACCGATCACCACAAGGATGAGGCTGATCACGGGAATGAGGAAACGCGAATTCCGGATCTTCTCGCCGAGGCTCATGCGGTCTTCTGGGTCCGGCGCGAAATCCTTGGAGACACGCGACATGATGGCCACATAGGTCATGAACATGCCGGCCAGCACCAGGCCCGGAATGACGCCTGCCATGAAGAGCTTGGTGATGGATTCGTTGATCGTCACGCCATAGACGATGAGGGTGAGCGATGGCGGGATCATCAGGCCCAGCGTCGCGGCCCCGGCCAGCGTGCCGATGATCATGTGTTCGGGATAGTTGCGCTTGCGCAGTTCAGGGATCGACATCTTGCCGACCGTGGTCAGCGTGGCGGCCGAGGAGCCGGAAACGGCGGCGAAGACCGTGCAGCCGACGATGTTGGTGTGGACAAGGCCGCCGGGCAGCGGCGCCATCCAGGGCGAGAGGCCGCGGAACATGTCCTCCGAGAGGCGGGTCCGGTAGAGGATCTCGCCCATCCAGATGAACAGTGGCAGGGCGGTCAGCGTCCAGGAGGAGGACGCGGTCCAGATCGTGGTGATCATGGCATCGCCGGCCGGACGGCTGGTGAAGAGTTCCATGCCGACATAGGCCACACCGAGCAGCGACAGGCCGACCCAGACGCCCGAGCCCAGCAGCAGGAAAAGGACAAAGAGGAAGATGACGATGGGAGCGAGCTGTTCCATGGCGCGTCACTCCGCGTGGCTCTGGCTGACGGCATCGGTGGTGATGCCATGCGAGCCGGTGAAGACGAGGCGGACCAGATGGTCCCAGAAGGCAACGGCGAGAAGCACGGTTCCGGCCACCATGGAGATTTGCGGGATCCAGACCGGCGTGGCGTCGAGGCCCTGGCTGACGTCGTTGAGCTTCCAGGACCACCAGGCGCCGCGCACCGCATACCAGGCGAAGTAGGTGGATGCCGCGGTGCCGATGGCGAAACACCACAATTCGCCCCAGAACCGCTTTTCGCCAAGCGCGTGGAGAAACAGCGAGACGCGGATGTGCGAGCCGTGGTTGAGCGCATAGGCGAAGGCGAAGAAGGACGCGCCCGCCATGCAGTAACCGGCATAGTCGGTCGCGCCGGGAAAGACATTGCCGGTCCAGCGCGCCAGCATCTGGAGGACGATCAGCACGAGGATGGCCACGGTGAAGAAGGCGGCGATGATCCCCCCGGCCAGGTAGAGTGCATCGAGAATGCGGCGAAGCGCGCGGCCTGCGGCGAGCATGGCTGTCCCCCTTGCGCAGTCGGCTTGTCTGGAGCGTGAAACGGAAAGAAAGGGCCGGCGGGCTTGCCCGCCGGCCCTTGCCGGTTACTGGTTCTTGTAGGCCTCGACGATGGCCTTGCCGTCGTCACCGGCCTTTTCCAGCCATTCCTGCGTCATCGTCTCGCCAATGGCCTTGAGCCCGTTCATCAGGTCGTCGCTGGCGCGCTCCACGGTCATCCCGTTTTCCTTCAGGCCGTCGAGCGTGAACTGCGTGTAGTCCTTGGAGCGGGCAAGACCCTGCTCCGCCGCCTTGCCAGCACAATCGTTCATCGCCGTCTTGGTGGCGTCATCGAGGCCGTTCCAGGCGTCCATGTTGACGAACACGGCGTTGCGCGGCAGCCAGGCATCAACTTCGTAGAAATTGGAGAGCTGTTCCCAGACCTTGCGGTCATAGCCGGTGGCGCCAGACGAGATGAAGCTTTCGGCCACGCCGGTGGCCAGCGCCTGGCTCAGTTCCGCGGCCTCGACCTGCACCGGCAGCATGCCGGTCAGTTCGGCCATGCGCGCGGTCGCGGTGGAATAGGAGCGGAACTTGACGCCCTTGAGGTCTTCCACCGTGCTGACCGGCTTGTTGATGTAGAGGCCCTGAGGCGGCCACGGCACCGAATAGAGATAGTGCAGGTTGTCGCCGGCAAGCACCTTGCTCACATAGGGCTCGGCGATGGACCACAGCTTCTCGTGCTGGTCGAAGGACGAGACGAGGAAGGGAACGGAGTCCACCTCGTAGAGCGGGTTTTCGTTGCCATGGGCCGAAAGCAGGCGCTCGCCGATATTGGCCTGTCCGGTCTGGACCGCGCGCTTGATCTCGTTGCCCTTGAACAGCGAGCCGGAGGGATGGGTGACGATCTCGAGATTGCCGCCCGTGGCTTCCGTCACGCATTTGGCAAATTCGGCGCCGATCTCGGAGTGGAAATTGGTGGCCGCATAGGCCATCGGCATGTCCCACTTTTCCGCTTGTGCCGCCGTCGCGGCAAAGGTCGAAAGGGCCGTGGCGGCCATCAGTCTGGCAAGTATCTTCATGTCATTCTCCCATTCTGGTTGATGTTGATCGTTTTCTTGTTCTTGTTGTTTCCGTCCGCGCCTATTCAAACCGCGAAGGCGAGTAAGGCGCAAGGTCCATGTTGGGCGTTTTGCCGGCAACAAGTTGAGCCAGGACCCGTCCGGTCTTCGGTCCCCCGGTCAGGCCGACATGGTCATGCCCGAAGCCAAGGAAGGCACCCCTGATCGCGGGCGCCTCGCCGATGACGGGAATGGAGTCGGCGATGGCGGGGCGGTGGCCCATCCATTCGCGCGTTTCCTTCCATTGCAGGCCCGGAATCGCCGCCCGGACGTTGTTCTCAAGGAGCCTGTAGGGCGCACGCGATGCCGGCGCTTCCAGTCCGCCGAATTCCACGATGCCGGCAAGCCGGATGCGTCCCTCCATGGGCGTGACGACGAACTTGCCGGAGGCGACCGCGACGGGCGAGCGCGGCGTGATGTTCGGCTCCCACAATTCCAGATGATAACCGCGTTCGGTCTCGATGGGCACCTTGACGCCGAGTTTCGCGGCCAGGGGCCCGGACCAGACGCCGGTCGCAACGACGGCGGCGTCGCATGCGATGGTCTCGCCCCCGGCCCGGATACCGGTCACCTGGCCGTTTTCGCTGACGATGTCGGTGACGTCCGCCTTGAGGATGCGGGCGCCATTGCGTTCGGCATGGGCGGCCAGGTCCTTCACATAGTGCCCCGGATCGCGGATGACCCCGTGATCCTTCAGCCGGATGGCGCAATCGAGTTCCGGCCCGTAGGCGGGATCGTAATCGGTGAAGTCCTTGCCTTCCAGGACGTCCCAGGTGAAGCCGTGGTCCTTGCGGATCGACCAGCCGAAGGCGTCGCTCTCGAAATGGGCGCGGTCGTTGTAAAGGAACAGGTAATCGGAGGGCTGGATCCATTTCTCCGCCCCCGTTCCCTGTGCCAGGGCCTGATGGTCGGCCAGGCTGTCGCCGATGATCGGATGGAGCGCGGCAGCGCGCCGTTTCACGGCCTCGGCATTGGCATGGCCGAGATAGCGGATCAGCCAGGGCAGAAGTTTCGGCAGGTAGCCCCATTTGAGGAAAAGCGGCTGGCGCGGATCAAACAGCATGCGCGGCGCCTTGGCGATGAGGCCCGGCACCGTGACCGGCACGACCGAGCAGGAGGCGAGCACGCCGCCATTGCCGAAGCTCGTTCCCTCGCCCGGCCCAAGCCGGTCGACCAGGATGACATCATGGCCGTCACGCTGGAGCCAGATGGCCGTCGAGACGCCGACAATGCCGGCGCCGATCACCGCAACGGTCCTGCCTTTCCGGTCCCTGGCATCCATTCCTGTCCCGTCCCCTGCATCTGCCTCGACGTGATGGTGACACACGTCGAGAATTTGTCAATAAATTATCGACGTTCTGAAACCGTCACGCTGAACCGGCGAATCCTTTCCATGACCGGGTCGATCCCGAGCCCCGGCCCCGGCGGCAGGATGACATGCCCGTCCCGGACGGGAAACGGCGTTGCCAGCAGGTCTTCGGCCAGGAAATAGCGCGCCTGGTAGAATTCGCAGCCCAGCGTGATTTCCGGTGTGGCAGCGATCATGTGCGCACCGGCGAGATGGGCAAGCCCGGTTTCGAACATGTCGCCGCCATAGGCCAGGAGTCCGGCCCCGGCCGCCAGGCGCGCCACGGCCTGCGCGCGTTTCAGACCGCCGGTCTTCATGATCTTGACCGAGACGCCGTCGCATATGCCCTCGCGCACAGCGCGCGCCATGTCCTCCGGCCCGAAGACGCTTTCGTCGGCCAGCAGGTGGACGTCGAGCCTCATGCGCAGGTCGGCCATGGTGGCCCAATCCCCGGCGGCAACCGGCTGTTCGATGAAATCGGGGGCGAAACGGGCGACTTCCGGTACCTGCGCAAGCGCCTCGTCACGGGTCAGGCCCTGGTTGTAGTCGATGCGGATGCGCATTTCCGGATGGTGCGCGCGGATCCATTCCAGCCGCTTCAGGTCGAAGGCATGGCCGGCGAAACCGGTCTTCAGCTTGACGATGCCGACACCATCGGCGGCGAGGCGCTCCAGCAATGCCTTGTCGGCCTCGAAATCCGGGTCGGCTATGGAGCAGGACAACGGAATTGGCGCTGGATCGCCGCCGCCCAGCAAGGCACAGACGCTCCGGCCGGTCAGCTTTCCGGCCAGATCGTGCAGGGCCGTGTCCAGCGCCGCCTTGGCCTCGGTGCAATGAACGACGGCGCGGGCGGCATCGGTAAGGATGGTCTCCATTTGCGCGACCGGGCGGCCGACGACATGGGGGCGCATGTAGCGGTCGAGCGCGGCGAAGCTGGCCTCAGGCGATCCGGTGAACACCACCCAGGGCGAAGCCTCGCCGAAGCCCTCAGTCCCGTCTTCGGCGGTCAGGCGCAATATGACCACCTCGACCTTGCCTGCCACCGCGCCGATGCCATGGTCGCGCCTGCCGGTGACCGGCAATGCACAATGCCAGACGTCGAAACCGGTGATCGGCTGATCGAGGCCGCCGGCCATCAGGCGACCCATTCGGAGACGGGCGCGGCGGCATCCTGCAGCGGTTGCGCGATCACGTCGACCAGCGCCGGGCCGTCATGGGCGAGCGCGTGTTTCAGCACGGATTCCAGTTCGCCGGGATCCTCCACCCGCCAGGATTTCACGCCAAAGGCACTTGCGACGGCAGCATGGTCGGTGCGGGAGAAATCGACATTGTGATAGCGCCCGCCAAAGCCGGATTTCTGGCCGGCCTTGATCCAGCCGAAGACCGAATTGGAGAAGACGATGGAGGTGATCGGCATTCGATAGCGGCAGATGGTCTCGAACTCGCCGCAGCAGAAGCCGAAGGAGCCATCGCCCATGACCGCGACGGTCTTCGAGGCCGGGCGGCCGACATGGGCGCCCATGGCGGCAGCCAGCGCGTAACCCAGCGCGCCATGGGCGCGGTTGGTGATGAAGTGACGGCCAGCCTTCGGCCAGCGGTAATGGGCGGAGAAATAGGGGCAGGGCGTGCCAGGATCGGCGACGATGGTGGCGTCGTCATCCAGCAGGCGCTGCAGCGTGGCGACGACGCGTTCGGGCCGGATGGGCCGCTCACCGCTTTCGGCCAACGGCCGGAATTCCGAGAGCTTTGCCTGCCAGGCGCGCCCGGCGCGCGCCGCGCCATCCTGGCCATTGCGATCCGCCCTCGCCTCGACGGCCTCGACGAGGGCCTCAATCGCAAGCCTGGCATCGGCGGCAATCGCCACGTCCGGCCTGTAGTTCGCGCCGATGACCTCGGGGTCGCTGTCGATATGGATGATGGTGGTGCCGGTCCTTGGCGAACGCCAGCGCTCGGTCGTGACCGAACCGGCGCGGCACCCGATGAAGAGCACGAGGTCGGCCTCGTCGATCACGGCGCGAGTGGCCGGCACGCCGCCATTGGAACCGGTCACGCCGACGGCATGGCTGTCGGTCTCGGCGATGATGCCCTGGCCGGAAACGGAGGTCGCCACGGGCAGATCGAGCAGGCCGGCCAGGCGCTTCACCGCATCGAAGGCGCCGGCAATGACCGGGCCGCCGCCGCATATGGCGACAGCCCTGCGGGCGGCGCAAAGCCTGTCGGCGGCCTCCTCGACGGCGCCCGCATCCGGGGCGGCCGGCAAGGCGGGAAAGCGGTGGTGATTGGGGTCGGCCCAGATTTCGGCCGGATCGACGCCACCCTTCTGCGCATCGAAGGGCAGCGCAAGGTGGGCAGCGCCCGGACGCCCTGTGGTCATGGCGCGGAACGCCGCGCGCACCTGCGCCGGCAGGCGCGCGGCATCGTCCAGCGAGGCATTCCACTTCGTCAGCGGGCGGAACAGGGCGACCTGGTCCAGTTCAGTGAGGGGATAGCGCCCGCGCGAGGCTGTCGAGACATCCGTGGTGATGGCAAGGACCGGAACCGAACTTTCATTGGCTTCAACGACGCCCGGCAGGATGTAGGTCGCACCACCCCCGGACGGACCTTCACAGACGCCCGGCCTGCCGGTGACGCGCGCATAACCGTCGGCCATGTAGGCGGCATGGCGCTCGTCACGCGTGAGGATATGGGTCATGCCATGGTCGAGTGTCGCCATGGCGTCGTAGAAAGGCAGCGAGGTGTCACCGCACAGTCCGAAGACATGGCGCACGCCATGGACCTGCAACATGCGCACCATGGCCTCGGCGCCCGTCAGTTCGTTCGACCCGTGATTCTTCGGTGTCATGCTCGCGTCCCGTCTGCGCACATATCTGCATACAGTTCTGTATCTTGCGAAGGCGCACCCGCTGTGTCAAGAAGGTGGCACGCGTGGAGGACAGGCGCAGCATGAGCGAAGGCCGGGTCGAGGCGCTCTACCAGCGGCTCAAGGAAATGACGGTCAATTTCGGCATCCGGCCCGGAGAGCGGATCAACGAGGTGCAGCTTGCCCGCGACCTGGACGCCAGCCGGACGCCGCTGCGCGAGGCGCTGAACCGGCTGGTCGCGGAACAACTCATCGATTTCCAGCCGGGCAAGGGCTTCTTCTGCCGCGAACTCGATGCCCGGCATATCCATGAACTGTACGAGATGCGCGCGGTGCTGGAAACCGCCGCCGTGCGCATGGCCTGCGAACGCGCCAGCGATGCCGGGATCGCGGCCATCAAGGAAGCACTCTATGCGCGCGGTCTCGACCACGAGGGCAAGACCATCCGCGAGGTTGTCGAACACGACGAGGCCTTCCATACGGGGATCGCCCGGCTGACGGGGAATAGCGAGATCGTGCGCCAGCTTGTCTCCGTCAACGAGCGCATCCGCTTCATCCGCTGGATCGACATGAGCGCGCGCGTCCTGCACACCAAGGGCGAGCACAGGCAGATCATGCAGGCGCTGGAAGCGCGCGACGCCGGCACGGCGGAAGCGCTGATGCGCCAGCACATCGTCAAGCGGATGGACCAGATCGTCGCGGCGGTGAAGGAAGGGTTTTCGAGCATCTATGTAAGCGGCCCGGAAGAACTCTTCGAGCGCCGCATCAACACGGGAGAAGGAACATGACACGGGTCAGCGGCGGCAAGGCGATCTATGGCGCCTCGGTCGGCATCCTCATGCTCGATGCGCGCTTTCCACGCATTCCCGGCGACGTGGGCAATGCCATCACCTGGCCCTTCCCGGTGCACTACCGCATCGTGCGCGACGCGACGCCCGACCGCGTCGTGCGGCGCGGCGCGGCCGGAACGCTGGATGCCTTCATCGCCGCGGCACGCGATCTCGTCGCCGATGGCGTGGACGGCATCACAACCAATTGCGGCTTCCTGGCACTCTTCCAGGATGAACTGGCCGAGGCCACGGGCGTGCCCGTCGCCACGTCGTCGCTGATGCAGGTGGAGGCGGTCAACCGGTTGCTGCCCCCGGGAAAGCGTGCCGGGATCCTGACCATTTCGGCCTCCACGCTGACGCCGCTTCACCTGGAAAAGGCGCGTGTGCCGGAAGGCACGCCGATCGGCACGACGGAGGGCGGGCGCGAATTCACCCGCGCCATTCTCGACAACGAGATGACGCTGGACGTGGAGGCAGCGCGGACCGACAACGTGGAGGCGGCGCGGGCGCTCGCAGCGGCGCATTCGGAACTCGGCGCCATCGTGCTGGAATGCACCAACATGGTCCCCTATGCGCCCGACATCCGCGCGGCGACCGGACTGCCGGTCTTTTCCATCCACAACCTCATCACCTGGTTCCAGGCAGGGCTGACACCGGCGCGCTTTCCGCCGCCGCAAGGCTAGGCCTTACCGGCAGATCCCTTCAATCCGGCAATCCGGCGTACGGGCCGGCATCGCGCTCGAAAACGTGAGGCGATGCTGAAAAGGTGCATTGCAATATCGAATTCACTTCTATATATGAACATGTGTAGATATTAATCAAACCCGGAGTCTTCCCATGTCCCTCGACCGTACCGTCCTCGCCTTTGCCGGTTTCATGGTACTGCTGTCCGTCGTCCTGACGGTCTATGTATCGCCGCTGTTTGTCTGGTTCACCGTCTTCATCGGCGTCAACATGCTGCAGTCCGCCTTTACCGGCTTCTGCCCCGCTGCCATGATTTTCAGGAAGCTCGGCATCAAGCCGGGATGCGCCTTCTGAGCAAGGCCACCCCAAGCTGAAACGACAAGGAACGACCCCATGCGCGCACTTCTCCTGATCACCGGGTTCCTGGCCGCGACGTCGGCCGGCGCGGCCGAGTACAAGGCCGAACCGGTTCCGGTTCCCGAATGGAAAGCCGTCTATGGCCGGGTGGAAGCCCGCGACACCATTCCGGCACGGGCGCGCATCGGGGGCGTTGTCGTCGACCTCCTGGTCACCGAAGGCGACAACGTGACCGCCGGGCAGACCATCGCGACCGTGCGCGACGACAAGCTGGATTTCCA
>MDTD01182692.1_pt1 | contig 10277 bp, 6 predicted proteins | sample 811221 | NCBI WGS metagenome assembly MDTD01 (sample SAMN05326646, study PRJNA326480) | marine metagenome | isolation source: seawater | place: Pacific Ocean: South West | collected 2011
AGCAATATTGGTTTTGCTTTCAACGAATACTTTTGAACATATGTATCTCTGACTACAGCATCCAAAGATAGATCTTTTATTATAAAAAATTTAAGTAGTCTTCGAAACTTCAAATCGTTCTCTATAAATTCACGAAGTTTAGAGCTCAATGGATTCGATTTAGGCGCATAAAAAATTATAAATGGCCTATCCTGTTGCTTGGCCTGTTTAGATATACTTCCTATGGAATCGTTTGACCAATCCAGCGGTAACTTCTCTTTTGCTGTACGAACTTTTGGACGAGGACCTTTGGGCGGATATTTATCCAAAATACTATTGGTTATTTTAATCAAATTATCTACCGGCAGCATGCCTGCAAATTTAGCTAATTTATCTCCTTGAGGACTTAAAAATACTAAGCTTGGATAAGAATTAATACCGTATTTTATGCGCTGTTGATAAACATCTTTCTGAGCTTCATGCATATCAATTACTCTAAAAGCAGTCATCATGTTTTGCAGATCTTGATCAGGCCATACAACTTGATTCATGGTGTGACAAATTCCACACCAATTTGAATGAAAATAAAGCATTATGGGCTTTGAATCATCCCTAGATTTTAGTATCGCTTCTTTTAGGTTTACCTGATCAAAAGGAAGAAAACCAATATCACGTTTTGAACTTGTACAAAATCCCAATACTATGAATAGTTTGAATAAGAGTAAATTTAACAAATTGAATCACTCAGAAAGATGTTTTTCCAAAAAACTTTCTGCCATGTCATAGAATTCGAATCGATTTTCTTCATTCCGAAAACCATGACCTTCATTTTCTTTGAGTAAATAGGGAACATCAATACCTCTTGCTCTCAAGGCTGATACTATTTGATCTGACTCCGCTTGCTTTACTCTAGGGTCTTTTGCACCCTGAGCCACAAGTAATGGAGCTTTAATTTTATCTACATGAAATACGGGTGAAGCTGCCATTAAAAGCTCTTTATCATTTTCTGGATGCCCTATCATTGTATACATCATATCCAGCATAGGTTTCCAATAAGGCGGTAATGTTTCAAGTAACGTAAATATATTACTCACTCCAACATAATCAATCCCACAGGCATATAAATCTGGTGTAAAAGTAAGACCAGCCAGAACCGCGTAACCTCCATAACTAGCCCCATAAATTGCAATACGATTGGGGTCTGCTATTCCAGATTTTATTAACCAGTTAACACCATCTGTGATGTCATGCTGCATTTCTAGACCCCATTTTTTAAACGAAGCTTCCCAGAATTTTCGTCCGTATCCAGTACTTCCTCTGAAATTCATTTGTAGAACTGCATAACCACGATTGGCTAAAAATTGAACCTGTGGGTTAAATCCCCAATTATCTCTAGCCCAAGGACCTCCATGAGGATTTACAATCACGGGCAAATTTTTTAGATTCGATTTTAATGGTAGGGTTAAGTACCCAGGAATTTTAAGACCGTCACGAGAACTATATTCTATAGGTATTTGTGGTGCCATTTCGGCTGGATTTATTTTTACACTATAATCTTCCAACAAGGTCAGTTTTTTACTAGATTCTTCAAATAAATACGTTGAACCCCTACTACGATCACTGTAGGTTCTAACAAGAAAGATTTGTTCTTCTTTATCCCAACCCTTAATAGCAGTTTCAAGATCCGGAAATTGTCTCTGTATAAATGCGAAACGGTTTTTCCATATAGGATCAAAAAACTTTCGCCCTCGTTTGGCTCTTACATAACTTGCTAGAATTAAACTTTTAGTTTTTCTAGAAAAACTAAGTGAACTTACATCTACAGCCGGATGAGCAAAAAGAACTTCTTCTTCTTTTGCTGTATGAGGATTAAATGTTGCAATCACTGCTTTATCACGACCCAAATTACTAGATACATAAAGTTTTTTATTATCAAAAGTGAAAAATAAAGGTGTTACACCTTCACGAAAATTCGTCGTTAATATTGTTTTGAAAGGTTCGTTCGTTTTATCCCGATATAATAAAGAGGAATTAACTCCATCAGTACGTAGAGCAATACGAAGTTGCCCATCGTGATCAGTCTTCCAACTCATCACTCCACCGGGATTAGTCGCTATTAGACTCAATGCTCCACTATTTACATTTACCTTGTAAGCATCAAATAAGCGCTTATCTCGCTTATTCAAACCTATGATCATCGAATCTTCATCATCTTCAAGACTATCGACAATTTGAGCCTTAACCCCTTCGAATGGAGTCAAATCCACCTCTTCTCCATCATGAATATTTACGGAAAACAAATGAAAATTTTCATCTCCTCCAAAGTCTCGTAGATATACTATGTGATCGTTACCTTTCCAAAAATATCCTGAAATATCCCTATCTTTGACAAAAGTAAGCTGCTTCTTGAAGGCTGGGGAAATCTTTTTTACCAACTGATTTCCAATATTTTTACGCTCTATAACGAATACATTCATTCGTTTATTCCAAGGGGCTACAAAGGAAATTCGAGAACCGTCAGGTGATATTTTGAATCCAGCTATAGTAGGATTTTCAAAAAAATCTCTTAGAGGAACTTGGCGAACACATTCTTTCTTCGCTTTACATTGGGATTCGATTTCAGTTATATGAGCTTGAAGTCGTGCTTTTAAAATTCGATCCTTCAAAGTAGGTAACAGGTTAGCAGCAAAAATATTTGAGCTGAAAATCAAAAAGATAAATAATTTCATAGAATTAATGTCCTTTAACACATTTCAAGAAGATCAAGCATAAACTTTGGAAATCAAGAATCCAAATTAATAAATAAACTAAGTTTAAAAACTATACTAACTTATAAATAAATCTAAGTCCCACATAGCATTCAGTATGGGTTCTAATGGAAGACCCAATAAACTATCATGAGAACCTATCACTCGCTCAAATAAAAGCTTACCGGAAGATTCAAAATAATAACCACCACATGAATCGTAGGATTGTTCATTCTCAACATATTCAGTCAGTAATTTAGAAGTCATTGGTCGCATTTTTAAATTAACAGAGTCTGTTCCACTCGCCAATATTTTGTTCTGTAAACAAATAGTCCAACCACTCAACAACTGATGTTCTTTTGATTGAAGTTTACATAGCTGTTTCACCGTATTTTTAAAATTACCCGGTTTTCCCAATAGTTGACCTTCAAAAAGAACCAGTTGATCCGCTCCAATGATTAGGCTTTTTGGATACCTTTCAGATACATACAAGGCCTTTGCAATAGCTAGATCTTTGACTTGATTATTCGGTTTATCCGCCGAGTTTATATTTAAAAAATCAGCTTCATTTATATTAGCTGCTATTTGATCAAAGGGAATTTTTATGGAACGAAGAACTTCTGCCCTTACCTTCGATTTAGAGGCTAGAATTAACTCATATTTAAGTTTTATGAATGACAAAGTAATATATACCTAACTTTTGGGCCATTGAATCTGATCATCCACGGCATAGTCTCGATCTGCAACCTTACCAATTAATTTGGGCCACTGCATGGGGTTGATGCCTCCAGAAGGTCGCTTACATATAACATTCACTTCATTAAAAGTATCTCCCCTAAATATTGGGGTATTAGCTACAATACTTCGTCTAGCTATGGAAATATTTTTAACTTCACTATTTGAAGGTAGTTTTTTATTGTCACCTAATGCTTTCTCCAAGGACCGTATTCCATCAACCATATTTTTAAGCTCATTAGGTTCAAGGCTAGCGCGATGGTCTGGCCCAGGCAGATCACGGTCAAGAGTAAAATGTTTTTCAATTACACAAGCCCCTCGAGAGACAGCGCCCAATGCAACCTCGATTCCTAGTGTGTGGTCTGAGTAACCTACTTTTACTCCTAATGTATCCGCAATCGTATTCATTGCTCGTAAATTAACATCTTCCATAGGGGTAGGATACTCTGTATTACAATGTAAAACTGTCAGATTATTACGATTAAGACCAGCAGAATAAAGAACTTCTGTAGCTTGCCTAACCTCTTCCATAAAACTCATTCCAGTTGATAAAATTACCGGTTTGGAGCTAGCTCCTACAGCATTTAAGAATGGCCAATGAGTAATTTCACCAGAGGGAATTTTAATAAAATCCATATCTAAAGTTAAGATCAAATTTAAGCTATCTAAATCAAATGGTGTAGATAAAAACTTTATGCCTTCTTCATTACAAACTTTTTGCAATTGAAAATGTGAATCTCTACTTAACTCCAGACGTTTAATCATCTCAAATTGAGCATCGTCTTTGCCAGTATTACGAATTTGATATTCAGCTTTCTTGGCATTTTTACAAACCAAAGACTCAGCCTTAAAACTCTGAAACTTGACGTAATCCGCCCCTGCTTCACTAGCAACTTTAATCAACCGCTTTGCTAACTCTATATCACCATTATGGTTAACACCAGCTTCCGCGATAATACAAACTTTATTATTCACCAATAAGCCTCTCGTATATCTTACTCTTTTAATTCAAATACGGTTTGATTCTTATGATTCCAATCCTCAAAATCATATTGGTCATTCAGAACTCGCATGGTATGACCGTCACTAATGATACAGCTAAACCTCCCATGCGCACTTATAGCTTCTAATTCCTCTGCATGTAATACGGCCTTCCCTTGACTTACAAAATGACGCTTCACACTATTTCCTAAAATTGTGAAGCGAATTTTACCAGAAGCTATGCCAATACCATTCTTGACTTCAAACTGATTATCCTGTTGTCTTTCAATATTCCAGGATAATATTTTCTCACGCACTTTTATTGCACACTCAATCGCTGTTTGATGCGTATTTCTAACTTTAGATTCAAAAAATATAACTTGAATTGCATCTCCAATAAAGCGCTCAATAACGCCCCCATACTGATCTACAGTTTCAGCCCATATTTCAAAATATTGATTCAACATTTCGACAACCTCTTCTGGAGATTGTTGCTCAGAAAGGGTTGTAAATGATCGAATATCGGAAAATAAAACCACAGCATTATCTGTAATCTCGCGTTGTAAACTTCCATTTTCATCACGAAATAAATTTAATATTTCACCAGCAACAAAAGGAGATAATTTTTGGTTTTCAAGTAGTTGCTGACTAATTTGATTAAAATTAGAGATAACCTGAGACGTTTCATCCCACCCCTTGTTTGTCAATTGAATTCCAAATTTCGAGTTGGTAACCTCTTTGAGGCCTTTAAGTAAATTACTAAGCTGATTTTGTACTCGCAACATAATTAAAATAAGTATTAATAAAGAAAGTGTACAAGCAATGTTGAGCGATCCTCTAAAGTTGCTTATTTGTTTGGTTAATTCAATCAGACTTTTTGATTTGTCTGCATAAATATAAAACGTTTTTTTACCAAACGCTGCATGACTAAGTTTTACTTCAATCCAATCGCTGTTCTGATTTGTTAATCGATGAATTTGTCTCATTCTGAAGCGATTCTGTATTTCAGGGTCAATGGATCCCCATTGATATAAAATCCGATCATTCTCATCGCACAATATGGCGCCTAATCCATTAGTTTTCCAATTTCCATCTGTTCCTTGAGATTTTATGAATATTTTTAACATCTCAAGAGTGCTGTTATGTAAAACTAAATAACCTGCAAACTTCCTATCTAAAGACATTGATTCTGTCCAAAAGAGACCATAGTCATTTTGGCCAAAGCTAACATACCTAAATGTCCCTATATTTGCCGACGCGTGGGACCTTGAAAGCCAGTGCCCCCTTTTTTCCTCGGTAACCCATACATCCGTGATGCCCGCACGACCTGAAAGAATTCTTTTTTCAGATTCTGTGAATTCTCTATCGATCAATTGCCTTATTGTTGATTCTGCAAAAATATCAATTAATTTACGAGAATAGCTCTGGAAATTTTCAGATAATTCCCAAACACCCACTGTGGTTACTAATAAAATATCTGTGAACAAATCAAACTTCAAAATTTCATTGAGGTGAGTTAGATTATCTTTTTCTAACTCATTCCAATTGATTTTTTGCTTGAATAATGTGCCTACTTTGCGCCCATATGCATCTGTATTTTGCCTAAAATTATTTAATAATTCTACGGCCACATCTGACATTTGATTACGCTTTTGTTTAATGATTACTTCTTCTTGTGAAGAAAACCAATCCTGCATCACATAGTCAATTCCATCACGCACAAAAATGATCATGGTACATAAACAGACTCCAAGAAGAATGTCATATCTACAAAGATAAAATGCTGTTATGGGATACATTAATACTAAGCAAATAACTAGTATCATTAAAACACTTAAAACAAAGCGCACTGGATATTCATGGGGAGCGTATAAAGCTGATGATAGCTCCTGTTTAGAAACACCTTTTAGTTGAACTTCATCTATAAATGATAAGTCGTAAATTATTAATAAAAACAAATCAGGCGAACCCTGAATAGACCAAAGCTTAAAGGTTTTTCCTGTTTTAGCCACCATCAAGCGACCCCATTGTTTTTCAAATTCATTCCATTCCCAAGCACGATCAAAAAAGTGTTCAGATTTAGACTTAAACACCTTACCTTTTTTTCGTATACCTAAAATAAACTGATTAAGCCAATTAGGTTCGTGATAGCTCGATCTTAACTCTCCAAAATCTTCTAAAATTTTACCTCTACGAGCTAAAACTAGCTTTAAACCCTTTAAATCTGGCTTAGGGGTATTTGATAAAGTTTTTGTTTTTATAACAATATCAGAATATTGCAAAATCCAATCTGCTAATTGATCTCTGAGTCTGGCATACTCAGGCATAAGTTGATAGCGACCCTTGGTCACATGAACTTTTGTAAAATCTTTATCATTTAGTTTTAAATTATTATTAGATTTCTGTAAAAAAGGAAATAACCAAAGAGCTAATAACCAAATTAAACCTACAAAAACAATCAGTCTAACTTTGGAGTACATAAACTTCTTGTTTCTCCGATTTACCTTTAATTTCAAGAGTTTCTAGATGTTCAAATTGCCATGACCCTTGATAATGATTCAGGTAGGTATTTTTATCTAAGTAAATGCGATTAACTGGTAGATTTCTTGATATAGATAAAGTCTCAAGGCGGGCGGCAAGATTAACAGTGTCACCAATACAAGTATAGTCTTTGCGTCGGGTGCTGCCTACGTGTCCTAACATCGCTTTACCAGTTGCTAAACCAATACATAGATTAAATTTAAATTCAGTTTTTTGACCCCAATCTAATATTTGTTGAGACGCTATTAATGGGTAGTCAATAAGATTATCTTGTCGAAATACTGCTAAACATGCGGAGCCAGTAAATTTATCAATCATTGCACCATGTTTATCTAATATGGTTTGATTTTGGTCCAAAAATCTAGCTAATACTTCCATCTGTTGATTTTGATTTAATGAATCTAAACCAAAAATACCACAGAATAATATACAAACTTCTTCTACTTTAGTAGGCCTCAAATCACGGATATTTTTTGCCGCCGAATCCGCTAAAAACCCAGTTAAATCTTCTGTCTCTTTCAACTCTTTAACTAATAATTCAAGATCAACAGATAAGCGATTCAGATCTCGTGGAACAAATTGTGGAATTTTTACATCAAAATTACCCTGTATTACTTCATACAGATTTTTATCAACTTGTTTTAAGGGTTTTAGAAGTCCATTAGCTAGTATATGAATAAATCCATAAATCAAACTAAAACCTAATAATATTATCCAGAATACAGTGTTTTTCTTATTACGATGTTTTAGTAATATCAAGTCTAGTGGAAAATCAAAACAAACAAAAGTACGAGCTAGAGGAATCCTACGTCCCACTAGTAAACTTTTCTTATTTTGATGATTTATTGCTTCTGTTGTTTCTTGGTCAATATGATGAACCTTAGCAGCAAATTTCATCAAATGCTTCTCATTATATAAACTTCTGGGATAATCCCGACGCCAATCTCGACGTTTTAAAATTACCTTAAGTTTAGTTTTATTAAACTCTTCTAATAGTTTGGATTTGATAAACTTATAAGTTTTATGTGTTACATAGCGATGTTGCAGTTCAACTCCAACAAAAAATTCTTCATTATCTAATTCTATCCAAGTCCAAAAAAAATCTTCGTAAGTTTGCGAAACATTACTATTGAGAACTGAAATAGGCTTCATTGGTTCTTCCAGAGCTGCATGTAAATCTATGATGCCCCCTCCATAGTCTTTAAAGAGTGTTCTTAATTCATCAAATGAAGAATCTCCAAATACTTTTTTATCATTACCAAGCTCTTTAGTAACTCGCTTGGCCACAACCTTAAAATCTGGTCTCATTCGGCTGTTACGACTAGGGCCATAACCATCTCTTTGAAAATATCTTTGCTTGCTTAATAGGTAAACTTCAGTGTCATAATCATGAAAAATTCGTCCCAACTGAAAGCATAAAGGGTGACTGGTTCTAGCTAGTTGCTTAACAGTATGGTAGTTATCCTTGGTAAAATATTCACTCAGTTCGCCGTGATTAAAATCAATCATTTGTTGCTTATATTCTTTAAGCTTTTGTTTCCAAAATGGATGATTGTTTTGCGAATATTTTTCTAGAAAATTGCCTCGTTCTTTTAATAAACTTCCTACCAGAGTAGCTATCTCACTCCTATTTCCGGATTTTATAATTGAATCACATAATTTCAACCATTCTAACTGACCCAATTGTGGATTAATCATTTGATCTTTTATTGCTAAAGATCTAAGTTTTCTAATCTCTTGGTCAAGGTCAAGCATACAAGCTCGTTGAGCTTGTTTTCTAATTTTTAAAATCCTCTCATGACTTTCATTCACTGTGCGATAAATACTTGCTTTCAATGAAAAATCAAATGCTTTAGCCAATTCAAATATAAGATTTGGAAATGTTAAAAATAAACCCACAATCATAGGTAAAATCACCAACCATAATTGTGAAGAAATTTTGGTTGGACTAGTAATCACTACATAGCAATTAATTAATAAAAATATTACACATATAAAAGATAGTAAGCTGTGATTATCTAATAGAGAATAAGTATCATTTTTTATCCATTCATCAAGTGTCTTGTCAGTATTTTTAATGACTTTAGAGGAAATTTCAGTCACTCTAATATTGCGTATAAATGTTTCTTTAAGGTCATATAAATATATATTTGGGTTAGTTTTTTCTAAGTCCTTATCTGAATAAAAAAACTTTGCTTCATCATCATAAATTTTGTAAATATCTTTGTACTTATCTCTAGTTTTTTTAATTTGATATTTGCGCCTTAGTGATCTTTGACCAAGTGAAAAATTTATATGTGATTCTATTTTAGAGTCATCGGGATTTTTTCTTAAATGTGGAAAATACCATGTAAGAGTGGTCCATTGACTACGGGGAAGACCTAATGTATTCGGAATAGAAACCCATTCAGGATAACGATTAACCCCATGAGCACTATGAAGTTCTATCTCGCGATTCGGGGTGTTTTTAGAAAGCCATAGTTCCAGTTCTATTTTCATCAACCTGCTATTATCACCCTTGATATTTAATTCAACTAGTGGATAGCTTTTAAGACAATCTACATCTACCGCATAGCTATTCGATATTCTTTTAATTTCGCAGTTTCCACTTAGCTCCAAGTTTGGATTTTTTTTTAATTTCAGATTGTAAGTCTTGAAGCCATCTTCGTTTACTGTCCACGAAGCATCAAAACAAAATCCTGAATACATTAAAATAAATAGTAAATAAATTCCTATCAAAGATATTCCTTTTGGATTTTCTTCAAGAAGCTAATAAGTAGCCGCATACAATTTAGCGAAGCTACGCAGTCATGGTGAAATTGCGCAAACACTTCAAATCCACTTAAATTGTAATCAGTCGGTAATCGTAAACTTAATCCAATACTCGCTTCTCGCTGAAAATGGGTAACTTTTACTAATACAGATGATTCTTCACAAATAGGTAGATGGTAAATTCCGCAAAGCTCAACAATATTATTGATACTATTCCATTTATATTTATGTGCCGGTTTAATAAGTTCTTCGCGTATCATTCGATCATAAAATATTGACGTTAATAACTGTGATTTTTCAGACGGTATAATTGCATCGGTTAAAAGATTACTGCATGGGGCAAAGATTACCTGGGATAAATCAAATATTTGATTACAAAGTAATTGGTTAGATCGTACTTTCAACGGTAATATCCATCGATAGTGTTTGAAAGATAAAATCCATGAGCCAAGCTCTATATCCTCATTAAAAATTTGACTGATTTTCATAGTTTAGAAGCATTAATTATTATATCCAGCCAAA
>MDTD01003724.1_pt1 | contig 10276 bp, 5 predicted proteins | sample 811221 | NCBI WGS metagenome assembly MDTD01 (sample SAMN05326646, study PRJNA326480) | marine metagenome | isolation source: seawater | place: Pacific Ocean: South West | collected 2011
CCACCGGGTAACTCGCCACTTCCATTACCTTCACAGCCGATGTTTTTCACATCTGCAGAATTAAGTGAAATGTCATTTCCAGCAATGCCGGAAACTGATAGTTTAGACTTGGGGGGCCTGAAAGAATATATCGGGAAATTCACACTTGAAAATGGTAAAACGGTCAATGACGTTATCGATTTGGAAAAACGTAGACCATTACTAATTATTGGAGAATTAGCGAACCCGTACCGCTTATGTGATATTATGGCTCCAGACATGCCAATTATTCCAGTTAGGTTGGAAGGTATATGCAGAACATGGGCCGATAATCTAGACGCTAGAGAGATTCAACCAGGTATACACCATGTAACATTGGCTAGATCACCAGGATGGTGGGAGCGCTCTTTCATTACTTTGCTAGAGTTACCCGACATGAAGAGATTAGTTGCTTGGCTTGATGGTCCAAATTCGAACACATGGGCTCCTAAGCGCCTTGCTGAAGGCGTGATTAGATTGGAGAATGACATGAATTTAATGCCACCAACCATTGAAGAAATTTCATGGAATGGAATAGAAGAAAAGGTCGAGGCAGATTTACCAGCCTCTAATGGCCCTGCTCTAGATTTATCCTCAATTATGATTCCAATCAATACCCGCTCAGGCTGCTACAACAGCCGAGGAAGAATTGTTCGATGTGCGCACTATCCACAAACGGAATTTCATGAGAAGTTATTCAGAAGAGGTTCGTCTTTCAAGTGGGACCAAATTCTCAATTTTCTATGAATCTTTAAATTCCGGGATTTTAATTAAATATCTCAGGACCAAATTAGACACAAGACAGGAGGGGTGTTTGATATGAAATCGGGTGATGCCAAGTCTCGAAATTTCAAAACAAAATCCAAAGCCATGCGCCAGTGGAAGGAGAAGTATTACGATAGTGAAAATTCAGAGGAGAAAAGCAAAAACGACTCTGGAAAGATGCAAAATAAGCACAAAGAAAATACGGAAGTTAAACCCACTCATCCAAAGAGTAATTTACAGCACATTGCCATGAATAAGGTATTCATCGCGGCGGCTTTCATTGGGAGCATTTTGATGGTTCTTGGCTATTCTTGGGGCCCAGAGGGTTGTGAGGACAGTACGATTTTTGAGGGCCTTGGGAAAATCCTGATTTTCATGAGTTTGTTTGGCGCAGCTGCCAATATATTCATCCTATTCGTGTCTTTTTCCGATAAGGATTTTCATTCTGCAGTAGTACTTGGATGGGGAGTTTTACACGCTTTGTGTTGGTTCGTGGCTGCGACGATTGCTAGTGAAGCGTTGCTCAGCGATGCCTGGTGTAATGGAAATGGGCCGTCTTACGACATTGGGGCTGGATTCTGATCAATTTGTAAATTGGAACAAAAATTAGTATTAATTTTACTTCATAGTTCATCGCTAAGTCGGGGACCCCGGGCTTTCCCGCTTTGAGTCAATATACTGCGCAGTGCTAATACAATTCATGAATGGAAGGGGTTCACAAAAGAGTGCAAGACTTGAGCGACTAAAGTCAGAAATTACAGAATACGTTTCTAGAAACCCTGGCTGTTCCGCAGCTGATATCGTAGATCACTTGTCGAATACTCTACGAATGAGAAATCACGGACTAACCTCACGCAAGGTTGGGTTCTTTATTCCAAGGTACCTGAAGAACATTGTAATGTTCACACTAGACCGTTCAACTGGTAAGAGAATCTACAGTGTAGCCTGAAAAGGTCAAATCGCTGCAGTTAGTCGCCTACACTGATGAGCGCCCCTGAAGCGGATGACCTTTGGCCGTCTTTAGACGAGTCAATCGGGCGTCAACCTTGCTTTCCAAGCGGTCCTGTTTGGTCAGTTTTACCTACACTGAAAGGCCAAATTGAAGATATGCTAGCAGATATAGGAGAGAATGGTAGAGAAGGCGTCAGTATCGATTCTTCCATGGGTCCTGTCCATATTCACGAAAGTGCAACAATTGAGCCATCAGTGCATATTATCGGCCCTGCATATATCGGGCCTTGTGCAATAATCAGACACGGTGCTTACATCAGAGAATTCTCATGGATTTGTGGTGGCGCATTGGTTGGTCATTCAAGTGAGGTCAAGCACAGTGTTCTTCTTCCAGGTGCAAAAGCACCGCACTTCAATTACGTTGGAGATTCGATTCTTGGGCCCGATGTAAACCTTGGAGCAGGAGTTAAACTTTCTAATCTCAGAAATGATGGTGGAGAAGTCCACACTCGAATAGATGCCAAGAGAGTTGCAACTGGATTACGAAAGTTCGGAGCTATTCTAGGCGAAGGATGCCAATTGGGTTGTAACGCAGTAACAAATCCCGGCGTAGTTCTAGGCCCAAGGTGCATGGTGATGCCAAATACAACGGTAACAGGAGTACATTCCTCTGATTCCACAATTGGGTGATTCCATGCTATTCGGCACTGATGGAATCCGTGGCGAGGTTGTCGATTCTCCTAATAGTGATGAAGACGCATTAGCATATCTGGTAGATGAACGTAAAATCTCTGCAAGACTGATGAAATTGGTTGGTGAAGCCCTTTCTAGAAATGTACCCCTCGGCTCTCAAGTTATCATTGGATGGGATAATCGTCCAAGGAATGGAGAACTTGTTGCATCGTTGACGATTGGACTACATTTGGGAGGATGTGTAGTAGTCCATGGTGGAATTTGTGCGACTCCAGGATTACATAACGCACTGCTTGAGACAGGATCAGTTCTAGGCTGCATGATTACTGCGAGTCATAATCCTGTTTCAGATTCCGGAATAAAAATCTTTGATTCCTCAGGATTCAAAACCAGCCCATCAGTGGAAAAGGAAATCTCAGAGTTGGTTGTTCAACTAGCCGCAGAAGAGAGAGAAGTGGACGAGAGTGAACTCTCCCATCTATCGAATCCTGATTCGTCATTCGGTGCCGATTCAGCACACCAGAAATTGCTAGTGGTTAGGCTAGCGAAATTCAGTGGGATGTTTGAACCACCATCAATCGATAAGATACTTATTGACTCTTCCAAGGGGGCTGCAAGTGAATGGCTATCAGATTTCCTTGGTAAAGCGGGGATTGAAGCAGAAGAAGTTTCCACTCAAGCCAGAGCATTGAATGAAAACTGTGGAGCAGGAGAATTCAGCCCTACAGATTCCTGGACTTGGGAAGAGGCTTCAAAAGATGCGCATGTACTCATCAATTCTCTACAAAAAACAAGCCCTGGCAAAATCATAGCGGCTGCATTAGATGGAGACGGCGATAGATGCTTATTCGTTGAATCGACTGAAAATGGCTGTCGAATTGTCGATGGAGATGAAATGGCAGACCATATTTTACGTTCTGCAAGTGGCGATTGGCACTTAGCGGCGAGTATCGAATCCGATTTGTCCCTAATCTCATCACTCGACCGCCTTAATGCAGATGTTCGGTTTTCTCAAACAGCTGTTGGAGACAGATGGTTGTCACATACTCTAAGGCAGTCGGATTCCAATATCCTCGGTGTGGAGGATTCTGGCCATTTGGTAATGGCTTCGCCTCATCCTAAAGGAGGCAAATGCCTGGTTGGTGACGGTGTTGCTAGCATGTTAGCCGTTCTTTGTGCCATGGCCTGTGAAGAGCGGGCGCCAGCATTCACCAGAGGATTCAAGCGCAGGATTTCAATCTCGCCAGCCAACAGATCAAAGTGGACAGGAGATAATGAGTTAGCGGATACTATCGAGTACATCGCAAACAAAAATTTGGGTGATATGAAGAGAAGCGGTTTAGTTGGGGAATCAAACCTAATGTTGCTTGAAAGCGATGGTATCTCTCTAGGCATTAGAAATTCAGGAACTCAAGCGAAAACAAATGTCTCGCTTCGGGTTGCACCTGGAAAGGATTATTCCAATGCCTTAACAGCAATGGAGCAAATTGTCACAGCACTACGCGAAGAATTGTCAAACTAGGTATTTGCTAATTCGGCCTCGAACTTTTGGCCTAGCCACGTAACTAATCCGAGTAATACGGCCGTTGCTACCAACATAATCAGAAGCATCAGAGATGTTGCTCCTGAAAGCATGAGTATGCCTGCAACAATCCATGCCAAAATTAAGTCAAGAGCGCCGAATACTCTCCAGCCTCGGCGTAGTGTTATTACTCCGATTAACCAAGATGTTGTAGATACTACCAGCATCAATGTCATCATCAATACCGTCGTATGTTCATAGTGCCCAAACGCACCAGAAGGTATCAATAAATGCCCCACCCATAATCCGGAAGAGATCCATATCTGCCTGTCGCTAATTACGCAATATATCGATGACAATAAACCAAGAATGCCTAATGCGACCATGAATATCGCAGTGGTTTCATCCAAAACTGAAATCCATTCTCCCAATGCATTCCAACTGATTGGTAAAAACAGTGCAATCCCAACTGGTACAGCGGGCTGAAGCCATTTAATCGAATTCTTCAGTGCAAAAATACTGGCAAGAATGCCAGCAATTCCAAATGAAATCGCTATTGCCATAATCGCCCAAGAAATCCTTCCAATTGCCCCTCTATGATCCCCCAAGCCGCGTTTGATTCTCTCTGATTCAACCCACTCAAACAATAATACTGCTATTACTAAGAAAACCTCCAATGAAATTACTGGAACTATCCAAGACAACTCATCGCTAAATGTAGGGATTAATTGGATACTATCCACTCCCATGAGAGAGGTTAAGAGTCTGGATACAAGCAAAAGAAGAACGATTCCTTCCAATGCTGAGGGTATCCGCAGACCGAGATCTTTCCTGCCAAGTAGTGAGATTGCTGCTAAAATTACTAGTGCTCCTAGTAGTACAAGAATCTCCCACTGATAGTCCTGGGATACATTCGCATCTCCCAGCCTCCCAGCGATTTGGATGAGAGTTAGGCCCGCCATTGTAATGGCTACAGGAGATTCAATCCCCATGATATCTGGGAGTTGCAAGTTAACTTGATCTGCTCTCCAACGAGCTATTCCAATGAACAAGACCGATACAAAAGAGGCTATTGCAATTGCTGGAAGTGATTCTCCGCTGGTCCAAGCAAAGAATACACCGACCAGAATTGTCACGATAATGAATGAAATTACAATCGTAGGTTTGTGGTGGATATCGCCCACAACTAGATCGTAATCTCCGGAAGAAGAACGGCGACGTGAACGCTTTTTCTGCATTTCAGATAATTGAAGTAACTCTGCATCAATCATCTTGATTTGTGAACTTTCGCTCTCTTTCTCAACTTGTGACTTTAATTCTTGTCTAGCAAGATATTTTTCAAGTCTCTCGTCACGTTGGGACACTTGTTTCAAGCGCGACCTAATTTCTCCTTGGGCGGACAACCAAGCTCCTGTAACAATGAAACTGAGCCCAGCAAGATAGAGCGTCATGTCGTCTTCAAGACTTACCGATGCTAGGCCGACAGTAACCAAAACCGCTATGCTGGCAACAGCAGATGGGAGAAGCCTCTCCAGTGTCGATGCTCGGGGCAAATAAAGTCCAACAACTGTGGATATTGCAGCAAAACTAGCTAGCCTAAGATTAGCAATATCGTCCGGCAATTTATCACTATGAGAAAGGGTTGACGATAGGGGTTCATCTAACCCAATAATCATCAACATAATTGCTATGAAACCTAAAACAATCGAAATTAGATTGCCCGGCATTAATGCTTGGTGCGAGAGTTTCTCGCCTTCCATCAATCGCTTTGCGTTTATCTCAGACCAACTAATGATTAGAATCGATGATACTCCAAACAATGTAATCCATATTGCTCCAAATCCATACCTCCATTGGAGTACTAAAGCAGCGATTGCCCATGATACGAGAATCGTTCTTGGGGTGCCTTGATGTCTGTCCATTCGCATTGCGACCGAGTGATAAATCAGCAACAATCCCATAACTGAAATCACTCCATATGCTGGAACGATCCCTGGACTCGTAATGAATAACATTGAACAAAGAATGGTAATGAAACTAATATTCCACAATCTCATCATACCGCTATCTCTCATTCTTGCACTCAACTCAGACATACCAACTAGACGACCGGCAAGATTTACTCCACTCTCGCCGAGTTTGAAATTCAGTGGGATTTGAATCAATAGTAACGTAATCAAATAAAGTGAAACATCGATTTCAGAGAAGCTCATCGGGAGAATGTCAACCGAGATTAGTCGTCCTTCTAAATTACTGACAAAGAGTACCAGCCAGACCCATGGAGCTAAAGTCGCAGTTCCGGCCAAAGAAGGCGAATCTCTCTGTATTGCGAGGAAGGCCAATCCTATCCAAACAACGGCTTGGCATGCTAATAATACTCTACCCATGCTGGTTTCTTCTGCAGGAATTAATAGAGTGAGCAGAATTACAATCACTATCGAACCAATCCATAATACATGGTCTGATACGGCGTGCTGATGATTCAGGATTGCAAAAGTGGTAATCGCTGCGCTGAATACTGCATATATTGACCATGGTTCAGAAAATGGAACATCGATAACGCCTCTAACCATCAAAATCAGAATTGCCAATAACACTGGTGCTGGCCAAAGTGCATAGCGTTGCAACCTCTGCCAATCCTCTCCTCTTACAACAAGATATGATGGAGTAAATGCGGAAAGAAGGAGGATCAATTGGGCAAGGGCATAACCTGTTTCAAGCCGGTTCGAAGCGATTGCAAGCAATGCTCCGATCATTCCCAATCCTACAGACACCGACCATAGTCCCGGCTTCCCAAGACCCATTGCCTTGAAGGCTGAAGAGAACCAGTTCTCTGCCTTTGAAAACCTAGTAGCAGTAACTGCATTTATTCCTGTAACTCCAAACATCAATAGGAACAGAAGCAGTTCGTCGTTAAACGGTTTTATCTCAATTCCAAAAATTGTCCAATCATTGCTTATTGCATGTAGGCCAATCCATAGATACGAGACTGCAATTCCAAGAGATGCAAGGTTTCCTGAACTCCTAAGGTAAGCCAATCCATGGAATAGTAGCGTGCCAATTCCAATCATCACCGCTACTCCCTCTTCTCCGTATGGCCCGCCAGCTGCTGAGCCAATTGCTAGTAAAACTAGTGTTGCTTGAGTTGCAATTGCATCCTCATCATGGTATTGTGCAATACCGATATTGAGTACTACTAGAGCAAGTAATGAGCCACCTAATCCGGTTTCTCCTATCCAATCCCACGCATACATTGAGATCGCTAAACCGTACAGAATTTTCATAGAGATAATTACCCATGTTACACCTAACAAATGCATTCTTTGTTGCGGAATCCAAATTTGACCAAGCCACATTCCAAAACCGGCCATTACAAGTAGCCCAATTGCTGAAATTGTATGACTGAAAATTGGTGAAGTTCCGACTATTGTACCGATAGCTGACCAAACTACAATCATAGAGATCATTAACCCGTAATGCAATCTTTTCTCTCCCTCCATAGCATACTCAGTTACACTATCTACCTCCGGAGCATTTTCAACCGTGCCGTCTCGATTTATCCTGCTTGGAGCACCCTCTCGTGAGAAAATCTCTGCAACCTCTCCTATTGCGACATCGATTTCTTTGTCCTGCTCTTCGGTGGATTCGACTGGGGGCTCTTCCTCAACTATTGATTTAATCAAAAAATTGTCAAGGTTAACACCTGAATCTTTCTCAAAATTTCTTTTGGAGAGGATTTCATCTTCGGCTTCCTTCTCCATTGATGGGGCACCACTTGAATTGGCTTTCAATATCTCCCTTGGATGACTGATTTTGAAGGGATATTTGCGCTTGTTTTTCCAGATGCGAACCGCAAGGGACAAAGAGGGGCCGCGGGTCGACAGTACATGGCCGAGGTCATGGGCGTCCCTTCCGGCGACCTATCTGAAAGCGGCATCGATACTGATGCTACTGTATATTGGAACCTGGACAATATCGCTCTCATCGACCTTGCTGTCGAGAGAAACGAGGGCTATTTGACATCCGACGGCGCGCTGGTTACAGAGACTGGAGAAAGAACTGGACGCTCTCCTAAAGACAAGTTCATCGTTGACGAACCCACAACTAATCAAGATGTAAATTGGGGAGATGTGAACATTTCAACCGATGAATCCGTATTCAACAGATTGAAGGGCCAGGTCATCGATTATTTATCACAAAGGGAATCTTTGTTTGTTCAAGATTTGTACTGCGGTGCTGAAGAAAGTGAAGCTCTGCCTATTCGAGTTATCAACCAAAATGCTTGGCACAATGCGTTCGCAAGGAACATGTTTGTGCGCCCAACAGCCAAACAATTGGAAAGTCATGTACCAGAATTTACAGTTTATCACGCACCACATTTTGAAGCAAATGATGCGGATCTGAATTCACAATGCTTTGTCATTGTAAACTACCAAATCGGTGAAGTAATAATTGGAGGTACAAGATATGCTGGTGAAATCAAGAAGTCAATTTTCGGTGTAATGAACCTGATACTTCCCAAGAAAGGAATCCTTCCCATGCACTGTTCTGCCAACACCAATGGTGAAAATACTGCAGTTTTCTTCGGTTTGTCTGGAACAGGAAAAACAACGCTGTCTGCAGACCCAAAGCGTGCTCTAATCGGAGATGATGAACATGGTTGGGGAGCCAATGGAGTATTCAATTTCGAAGGCGGCTGTTATGCTAAACTGATCAACCTCTCCGAAGAAGATGAGCCTGAAATCTTTGCAACTACAAGACAAAAAGGAACCGTGCTAGAGAATATCGTTGTAGATTCAGAGGGCGTTCCTGACTTCTTTGATACAAGCAAGACACAGAACACTCGCGGCTCATATCCGATTGAAGCAATTGAAAACAGGACATTAGACAGCAAAGGAGGTCACCCTCAAAATGTGATTTTCTTAACTTGTGATGCGTTTGGAGTCCTTCCCCCAATTAGTAGATTGTCTTCTGCACAAGCAGCCTATCACTTCATATCAGGTTATACCGCAAAGGTTGCTGGAACTGAAATTGGAGTAACTGAGCCACAAGCTACTTTCTCCGCATGTTTCGGAGAACCATTTATGCCGATGCACCCAGGAGTTTATGCTGATTTGCTATCAAGTAAAATGGCAGAACATGGTTCAACTGCTTGGTTAATCAATACCGGATGGTCGGGTGGGCCCTATGGCGTTGGCAGTAGAATGAAAATCAAGTACACTCGTGCAATGTTGAATGCTGCACTGGACGGCGAACTAAACAATGTGGAATATGTCACTGATGAAAGATTTGGATTTGAAATTCCTAAATCGTGCCCAGGGGTTCCTCCAGAGGTGTTGATCCCTAAGCAAACATGGGGTGATGGCGATGAATACGATACTACTGCGGATAAGTTAGCCACCATGTTCAATGAGAACTTCAAAAGATATTCAAAAGGTGTTTCAGACGAGGTTAACTCGGCTGCTCCAGTCGTAAATTAAGCGAAATCCAGTGTGATTATGCATCATACGGCAAAACCGTAGTTTGATAGCGAACCATTGGTAGGGTTCTTTGTTGAGGGCCATGCGTACACGTACTATCCTTCTTGCCAGCCTGATGATTATGATGTCCATGACTCCGCTAGTTTCAGCGGATTATGAGAAAGATATTGAACAAGGAAAAGAGTTCGATGATTCGCCGATTTTCGACCTACCTGCTAAGACAATTGATTCTATTGGACCAAGGATTGACACTGGAGCATCCGGACGAGCGCCATGTAGCACTGTACAAACAGATGGCGGCTCAGCAGGAGACGCTGGTAATACAAGTACAACTGCAAAGAGTTTGGGTACTGATCCTACGAATGGGCCAAGCGGAGTTACTGGATGTGTAGATGCTAACGACCCTGAAGACATGTATAGTATCACTACTACCTCTGGAAAAGAAGTCGATGTTGAGCTTGTAGTTCCTACAGGAGCAGATTTCGACCTATACCTAGTGGATGCAACAAAATCCACATTCTATGACTACTCTGAGTATAGTGACCCTCTAGAACAAGTGACCACTGGTGGTACTGCATTAGAAGGGAATGCAACCACATTTTATGTCTGGATTAATGCTTACAGCGGAGATGGCACCTACACTCTACGAGTTTGGACCAACAATTCAACACCCAAGCCAGATATTACTGTCTCAATGGTGGATGTCCCTGTTAAGGCACAAGCTGGTGACACTGTAACCGTGAACTACACAGTAGAAAACTTAGCAAACAATTCCTCTGCAACCACAGGGGCATTTGATGTATTCTTCATCCTTTCAACTGACACTACATACGGTTTTGGTGACGAA
>MDTD01095889.1_pt1 | contig 10276 bp, 11 predicted proteins | sample 811221 | NCBI WGS metagenome assembly MDTD01 (sample SAMN05326646, study PRJNA326480) | marine metagenome | isolation source: seawater | place: Pacific Ocean: South West | collected 2011
ACGGTCATGATGGAGCAGGCTGCCGTAAAATCTGAGAAGATGGCCTCTCTTACCGGCCTTGCCGCCGGAATGGCCCATGAGATAAACAATCCTTTGGCAGGCATCATGCAGAACGTCCAACTGATATTGAACCGGACCACCGGTGTCTTGCCCGCCAATGAAACCGCCGCAGGGGAAGTTGGCATAACCATGGACCAGCTTCGGCGTTATCTGGAGAAGCGGCGTGTGATTCACGCCCTTGATCACATCCGGGCATCCGGAAAAATCGCCTCTGACCTGATCCAACGGATGCTCAGTTTTACACGTAACGAAACCAGCGGAAAACAACCGAACAGGGTTTGCGATCTTTTGGATGCCGCCCTTGATCTGGCAAAAACGGATTATGAATTAAAAAAAGAGTATGAGCTACAACGTATCCTAATTGTTAATAGGGCGGGTGCTGAAGAAACCAGGCTTTTTTGCGAGAAAAACAACGTGCTCCAGGCATTGTTTAACATTTTAAAAAATGCGGTCCAGGCCCTTGACGGCATAGAAACGGAGCCCCGTATAGACATCGGATTTTCAATTCATGGTAAATTCGGACAGATAGACATATCAGACAACGGACCCGGGGTGAGTGAGGCTGTCAGGGCATGCATGTTTGACCCTTTTTATTCGGCAAAGCAGGGAGAAAGGCACACAGGCCTGGGGCTGTCTTTGAGCTACCATACGATTGTGACGGATCATGGCGGACAATTAAAGGTCAGCTCAAACCATACCTTGGGTACCACCGTTCATATCCGTCTGCCCCTTGCTTAGACAGGCAATTGGGCATATATTAGGGCCCAAAAAAAAGAAAAAAGCAAACCATAGTGAGGCGAAACGTTACAATGCCAACCGAAGAAAATAAAACACCCGCCGTCAAAAAGCGGTTTTACAGAAAAAGGGTACGGCTGTTCAACCTGATCTCAAAGATTAAGCTGTGGCCCTCCCGCAAAGGAAGCCTCCACGGCATCCGGACCATAGACGTTACCGGAAATCAGGCACGGCTTATGACCCATTGCAACAAGGAGTTTGTCATTTCCAACTCCCTGAACTCCAGGGCGGCCAGGTGGTTGAGGAACAAGTGGTTTGTCAAGGTCTGCCCGGATTGCCGGGTGCCGGACTGGAAGCTTGAAAAATATTCATCCACCCTGTTTCGCCGTCATCAGGGGTCCTTGCTGAACCCGGAGAATGAACCTGTAAACCAACAGATAAAACAGCAGGCCACCTGATGTCAGACAAGCATCCCACAATTGCGGTGATCGGCGGCAAACTCCAGGGCACTGAGGCGGTGTACCTGGCGCGGAAGGCCGGTTTTCGCACGCTGCTCATAGACAGGAATCCGGATGCGCCTGCCGCAGGCCTTTGTGACAGCCATCGGGTATTTGATTTCGGCATGGACGGCATCTATCCCCAGGACGTGGACAGGCCGGACCTGATCCTGCCGGCCCTGGAAAATGCCTCCGTACACTGCCTTGCCCGGCGCTGGGCCCAGAGCGAGGATATCCCCTTGGCCTTTGACCTGAACGCCTACGGTGTCTCCTGTTCAAAATTTGCCTCAGACCGCCTTTTTCACCGGCTGGGCCTCCCGGCGCCCGTGCCCTGGCCGGAATCCGGTTTCCCCGTGGTGGTCAAGCCGGACAATGCCAGCGGCAGTGACGGGGTTGCCATCATCCAAGGCCCGAAAGAAATGGCGGCCAGGTTCCCTGACGGAGGACGCCTTTGTGACATGGTGGTCCAGGAATACGTGGAGGGACCGTCCTACTCCATTGAGGTCATCGGAACACCGGGGGCCTACACCCCCCTTCAGGTCACGGATCTTGGCATGGATGAGGCGTACGACTGCAATGCCGTGCGCACACCCACCGATCTTCCGGCGGACCTGGTCCGCAATTTTGAACGTATGGCCCAGGCCATCGCCGAGACGATCAATTTAAAGGGGATCATGGATATTGAGGCCATCCTCCACAAAGGGCAGCTCAAGCTTTTGGAGATCGACGCCCGGCTGCCCAGCCAGACCCCCATGGCCGTATTCTGGTCCACGGGTATGAATATGGTGGCCATGCTTGCCGACTTATTTATGGACAATACCAAACCTGTTCGGGTTGCTCAGGAAGTGCCGGCCATGATTGAACACATCCGGGTAACGGGGCAGGACATTGCCTTTTCCGGCGAGCATATCATGGCCGGTGACGGTCCGCTGCATATTGAAACCGGCTTTTTCGGCGCTGACGAAGCCGTGACCTCCTGGCGTCCCGGAAGACATACCTGGGTTGCCACCCTGATTTTCAAGGCGGATACGCCAAAGGCGCTGGAAGACCGCCGCCGTGAATGCCACCGCAACATCCGGGCTGAACAGGAGAACCTCCAATGACACGGCTGACCACCGGTGACATCAGCGATATTTCCGAGGGGCTCATCCGGTATAACGAAAGACTTCAGGCTGCCACGGGAAAAACACTGACCGGTATCGCCGCCCATGCTTTCGATGCGGACGAGAGCCTTGTGGTGCAACGCCTCAAAGCGCTTCGGGTTCATGTGATTCCCGTGACGGCAGGGCAGGGGATCATCTCCGACTTCAGCAATACCGTGGCAGCCATTCTTTCCTTTCTCGGCTGCCGGGCCAACGTCTGCGAATTTACAGACGCATCCGGGCTTGCCGCAGCCTATGAAGCCGGTGTCGATGCCGTGATGCTGGCCGATGACAACAGGTTTGTGGGGATCCATTTGGGGACAAGGTCCGTGGCGGACAACACAGCGCTTACGGGCAGGGTTTATGCGGCTGCCCTGGATCTTATGGCCGGTGGTATAAGCGGGAAAAAAGCCGTTGTACTGGGCTGTGGCCCCGTGGGTGAAGCCGGTGCCAGGGAACTTGGGCGACGCGGCGCCATACCCGAGCTCTTCGATATTCGCCGGGACGCAGCCCGCAGGCTGGCCCAAAGACTGGCTCAAGACGGTATCCCGGCAAATATCCTGCCGGCCTTTCCACAGAAGACGGCAGCCTACGAATACATTCTGGAGGCCACCCCGTCTGCTGGGGCACTGCCCGAAGAAATCATAACCAGACACCTCCGGATTGCAGCCCCCGGCGTACCCCTTGGCATGCCGGACAAGGCCGCCCGGATGTTGGGCCAGCGCCTGGTCCACGACAAGCTGGAGCTTGGCACGGCGGCCATGGCTGTCCGCCTGGTGCTCTAACCTACGATCCCCCCTGACGGAGACCCATACGACATGTACTGGACAGACACCCAAATTTTGAGATTCAAAGACCTTGGCCTGAATCCCGATGATTATCCGCCGGCATTTGACACCCCGGCAGAGCGGAACCGTGCATTCCAGAAGATTGAGAAGCAGCAGGTCAGGATTCAGCGCATGAAGCTTGCCGCCCTGCTGGGAAAAGATAAGAAAACACGGATCCAGGCCCTGCGGGAACGTCTTGAGTCAACCTTGTTCGACCTGGGCTTCACCGGGGTAACCACCCCCACCATCATTTCCCGCCAGGCCCTGCGCCGCATGTCCATTGATGCGGCTCATCCCCTGAACAAACAGGTTTTCTGGATCAGTGACAAACAATGCCTGCGGCCCATGCTGGCTCCCAACCTTTACAGCTTGATGAAGGATTTTTCCCGGCTGAAACAGCGGCCGCTCCGTTTTTTTGAAATCGGTTCCTGCTTTCGAAAGGAATCCTCGGGCAGGGTCCACGCCAGTGAATTCACCATGCTCAACCTGGTGGAGATGGGGCTGCCCTTAGAGGAACGCCAATCCCGTCTTGAATTTCTGGCAAACGCCGTCATGACAGCCGCCGGTATCAATGACTATGACTTTGAAACCGATGATTCTCAAGTTTACGGCACCACCCTGGATGTGGTGGCCGGCCCTGAACGCACCGAAGTTTCATCAGGTGCCAGCGGCCCCCACCCCCTGGATGCGGAATGGGGGATCACCGACACCTGGGTGGGCATGGGCTTTGGCCTGGAACGGCTGCTCATGATATCCCAGGGAGAAACCGCCATCGGCAGATGGTCCAAAAGCCTTACCAGTCTTGACGGAATCCGCCTGAAAATATAAGATGCCCTCAAAATGAAAAGTGGTTTTTAAGCGTATAATTTCGAAGTGTTATCCATATTGTAATTGTAAAGAGACGCGTTGAAGAAAAAAAAGAAAACATCTGAACAGCCCTTGCCTGAGAGCAAAGGGGTGATCGTGGCCCACTACGGTATTGCCGTCGAAGTCCTGTTTGATTCAGGAGAGCGCAGCAAGGTAAAAGTCAAGCGCAACGCAGGCCACGTGGTCGGGGACCGTATCTGCGTTACGGGCCACCGCCTCACCCGGGCGCCCCGACGCACTGAACTGAGCCGCAGGGATTCCCGGGGCAGCGTCCGGGTGGTGGGGGCCAATCTGGATGTGGTGGGAATTGTGGTTTCCCCCCTGCCCAAACCCACACCGGGCTATATCGACCAGGCCGTGGTCTGCGCGCGCCAGGCAGATCTTACCCCGGTACTGGTGATCAATAAGTCCGACCTGGACGACGCACCGGCCTTCATTGACCAGATCCGTTCCGTTTACGCGGATATCCTGGATATCTTTGTGGTCAGTGCCCTCAATGGAGATGGCCTGGACCGCCTGACCGACTGGCTGGGGGAAGGCCGCAGGGGATTCTTCGTGGGGGTGTCGGGGGTGGGAAAAAGCAGTCTGCTCAATGCCATCTGCCCGACCCTGAACCTGGGTGTCGGTGAAATTTATGAGGCAGGCGGCCGGGGCTGCAACAAAACCACAGTCTCCACCCTTCATTCACTGCCAACCGGCGGGGAGCTGGTGGATACGCCGGGGTTCAACGAGTTCGGCCTGGTGGATATCACGGCAGATACCCTGGCCGATGTTTTCCCTGGATTCGAAGCGGTCCCCCCTGGTGCATGCCGTTTCCGCAATTGCCGTCACCGCACCGAACCGGGCTGTGCCGTCAGCGACCTGGTGGAAGCAGGTGAGATTTTGCAGGAACGATATGACGCGTATCTTCACACATTGGATTTGGTGGAGCAGGGCGATGCACGCTTCCATATCCGCCGCTGAGCACCACCGCCGGCAACTCAGGTATCAGATTCCTCCGCCCAAAACTGGCAGAAGAAAAAACACAGCTATCCAGGCGGCTGCGGCCGTTAACACCGGCCGGGGTCCCGCCGCATAACGGCTCAACGCCACCGTCAGAACCACAGCACCGGCAGACACCAGGACAAACTTAACGGGTGCCGTCCCTTCGTGCCAGAATGTCAGGAGAAACTGGAGGAGAATGACCAACGGAAAGTGGATAATATAGGTATAGTAGGAATCCGCGGCCATTGACCGGTTGAAACCGTCGTCACGGTCCAAGTACCTTTGACCCGCAGACAGCAGGAATCCCAGAAAGGCTGCGGCCATAAGGGCATAGACCAGGCAGACCGCAAGGAGAACACTTGTGCGGCCGGCCATGCTCCCCCGGTTTTCCATCAGCAAAATCAGACCTGCGGACAACAGAATGCAGCATCCTGCCCATACTAAAGGCTTTCCCGGCAGGTGTCTTCCGGTAAACCACTGCCGCCGGAACGCCAGGACCCCGGAACCGAAAAACGCAATGTACGTACCTAAACGGATGGGCTGGAACTGGATAATATTTCCCAGGCCTATCCAGGGATTGGGATTGTAAGGCCGGCTAAATAGAATACCGCCAACGATAGAGGTCAGCGCGGCGATCAGGACCGTAGCAATGAAGATAATGCCTGTCCGGGGAGGAAAACCGTGGACCGGTGGGGACATCCATCGCCCCGCCTTTATCTTGCCTGATTTGATCCGGCCGGCCTGAAAAAAGACCGGACTAAAAATCAGGTAAAAGCTGAGCAGCAGGGTCATAAACCAGAGATGGTAAACACTGAACTGCCGGATTGAGGTGAAAAAACCGAAGTTAAAGGTGAACATCCGCGCCAGTTCCTGTTGCCAGAAAACGAAACGTTCCGGCTGGTTGTCCATCCCGAATCTTTGAATATCCATGACCCAATGGAAGATACCGTTCAGCAGGGGAGCCATCACCAGCACAGGTACCCCCAGCCGCTTCAGTTTTTTTACGGTAAATGTCACAGGTCCGCTCCGGATCAGCGATGGAAGGAAAAAATATCCCGCAACAAAGAAAAGCGCAGGCATCAGGAAGGTATCGAGCACCAGGGTCATCCTATCCATAGCGGCACGGCCCAGCCCCGGTTCCCTGACGCACCACCATGGGGGATAGCTGCTGTAGGCGGCCGCCGCATGGAGCACCACCACGAGCAGCACTAATATATACCTGAGATTGTCCAGAAAAAAGACGCGGTCACGGGAAGATGGCATGAATGACCCCCTAAGAATTTGATATCAGATTTTTAAAAAGGACGGTGCTATACGTACTGCCCGGCACACCATCCTGACGACCATGCCCATTGCAGGTTGAATCCCCCCAACCAGCCTGTGACATCCAATACTTCACCGATAAAAAAGAGCCCTGTGACATCCCGGGCTTCGAATGTCTTGGAAGAGATGCGTGCCGTATCCACTCCGCCCACGGTGACTTCGGCAGTCCTGTTTCCTTCGGTGCCGCCGGGTTTGATCTCCCATTGGTGAAAGGCGCTACTGACCCGGGCGATTTGTTCACGGGATATACTGCCCAGGGGGATGGTGCCTGTTTTGCGGGGCAGCCGGGTTGTGACCAGCCGTTTGGGCAAAAGGTCCGAAAGAAGGGATTTCACCTGTTTTTTGACACCCGCTGCCCGGGCTTCTTCCAGGGTTGCGGCCAGATCCGTGTCCGGCAAAAGATCAATGGTGATGGCCTGGCCGGGCTGCCAGTAAGAAGATACCTGGAGGATCACCGGACCGGAAAGTCCCCGGTGAGTAAAAAGGATATTTTCAGTAAAGCTGATATCGGGCAGGCTCACCTTGGCCTTCACCGCAATGCCGGCCAGTACCTGGAGAGACTTCTTGTCCCCGGGCTGGAGGGTGAAGGGCACCAGGCCGGGCCGCGGCGGCACCACAGAAAGACCGAACTGCTCTGCGAGCCGATAGCCTAAAGGGGAGGCGCCTGCTCCGGGGATGGAGATGCCGCCGGTGGCGATCACAAGTGACTCCGTATCCAGGACTCGCCTGCCGGCTCTGATTCGGAAGCGCGGCTGTCCCTTGGTCGTTTCACTGTTCTTTGCAACCGCTTTATGGCGGCTTACCTGGTTTATTTCCGTGTTCATGGCAAAGGTGACACCTGTCTTTTGGCAGGCGTCCATAAGCATATCCAGGATCTGGGAGGCTTTATCACGGCAGAACAACTGGCCATGGTCACGCTCTTCGTAGCGGATGCCCGCAGACCTTATCCAGTCCAGAAAATTCCGGGCCGAGAACCGCTTCAAGGCGGATTTACAAAAATGGGGGTTCCGGCTGATGAATTGTTCCGCAGACACTTCCCGGTTGGTGAAGTTACAGCGTCCGCCGCCGGACATGAGAATCTTTTGTCCCGGCCTTTTGTTATGGTCCAGCACCAGTACCTGTCGCTGACGCTGCCCGGCTTCTGCAGCGCAGACAAGTCCCGAGGCCCCGGCACCGATGATGACCGTATCCCAGTTCTCAACCACGTATTTTAAGGCGCTCCTTTTTCAGCCATTGGTTCGTTCTATAAAAGGTGTTGATGATGTGCTGATCTTTTAAAGGGGATGGTCTGGTTTGTCAAGTTGCCCCTGGTGAGCACGCCCGGAGAAGAACCTGAAGGGGGTGACAATTATACCTTACCCGTATTGACAAGTGTCCGGAATCCATATACGAATACCCATTCAGAGGCACCGCATCATCAGGAGAGTGGGCAAACCATGCGTAAACACAAATTATTTTTTTGTCTGTTGCTGGCGGTGGTGCTTTTTTCTTCCCCGGTGTCCGCCGGCCGGCTGACCATTCTTACCGAAGATTCTCCCCCGGGAAATTTTATCGATGCAAGCGGAAAACTCACCGGCTGCGGTGTTGAGATTGTCCGGGAGATCATGACGCGGCTTGGGGGGGTGGAAAAAATCCGTGTGCTCCCCTGGGCCAGGGCATATAAAATGGTGGTGCAGAATCCTGATATGATGCTCTTTTCCACCACCCGGACCGCCCAGCGCGAAAACCTGTTTAAATGGGTGGGGCCCCTCATGAAGATCGAGTGGGTATTCCTGGCAAGGAAGGGCAGCGGTGTGGCCATCACGTCACTGGATGATGCCAGGACCGTTAACCGCATCGGTACTTACAGGGAGGATGCCCGGGAGCAATTCCTCTTGTCCAAAGGGTTTACCAACCTCCATCCTGCCAATGAGATGCGGCACCTGCTTCGAATGCTGGAAAAAAAACGCCTGGATCTGGTGGCAACGGCAAAAGTGGCCTATACCCCTTACCCCAGGAAAGATCCCGTCCCCATGGATAACTTTGAGATCGCCCACACCTTTAAAGAGGTGGCACTCTACATGGCATTTTCAAAACTGACGGACGATACCATTGTAAACCAATGGCAGCGGGCTTACAGCGAACTGGAAGAAGAAGGGTTTATCCATGCGGTGAACCAAAAGTGGTTAAAGTAGAGTCGGTTTAAAAGCGCACAATCTTTTTTTTAAGTGCCTCAATCAGCATCTTTACAAATTCATCCCCGTTACCGAAAACAATCCGGAGCGGCACGGCAATGGCCCCGCCCAGCAATGCCAGGGATGCTGCGGCTTTACCGATCAATACCGTGGCCCAAAACGCCGCCCCCATGCCGACTTTGGATTTCCAGGAACTCTCGTCCCAGCCGGTGCGCTTTAGCTCCACAGCGATTTTTTTGATAACGGGAAAAAGAATGTTGGCGTTTTTTGTAAGATCAATGATGTCCTGGAGTTTTTCCCGGCCGGATTTGTCGCTTTTGCGCAGGTCAAGCAATTTGGTGGCCCAGCCCTGCAGCGCGATGGCTTCTTCTTTGGTAAGGTCGGCCAGTATCCGGTTGATGATGTCTGAAAGTCTCTGTGTGTGTTCGGTCATGGGCTTACGCCTTTGCTATGATTGTGTGCTGCCTATGTGCGTTGTATGTTTGGGTTCCTTACCACAGATGCGCTTGTGCTGCCAAGTGGCATAAACCGTCTGGTTTGGATTTTGCTATAGTCTTTATTGTAAGCCCCAAAGCGGAAAGAATTGCCGCCTTTGGATTTGACCGGGCGGTATCCATATGGTTTTCGGAGGAATTTATGGTACTATTCAGCAAAATCCTGGGTGTTCAGAATGTCAGGACTGCGGATGGTGGGCTGTCCCGGTCCGCCGGAAGCCGGGCACTGGGAAGTAAAAGACAGGTGGACCGGCGCAAGCGAAAGGTGGACAGACGGCGAAGCGTTCGAAACGGTGTGTTTGTCAGTCTTTCCGGCCGGCCGGACCGGAGAAGGGGAGGAGACCGGCGGCGCAAGTTTTCGGCCCGGAAAGGGCCTGAATTTGAATCCACCCTGAAGGACCCTGATAAGAAACGCAGGGGATGGACCGCCTGATATACCCGGACTAATTGGGGCTTTTTTTTACCTTCAACAATTTGCTGCCCATACCGTTCATGATATTGAACAGTTCGCGCCGGATGGTTTCAGGATCAAAGCCTGCCCGGGTGAGCCGCTCCATGAGTTCATCAAATTTTTCCCGCCGTTTGATACCCGCTTCGGTGGGCACGCGGCGGTCGCTGAAACCGGTAACCAGGGTGGCACCGCATAGACAGTTCCTGAACAATTCCACGACGACCCCTTCCTCTTCGTCCAGATCGGCCCGCAGACCACTGGACTGCCTCAGCCGCCGGGTCTGGGAAATAAAATCATCCACACTGTCGTACTGCCTGCCGCAGGCTTCACATGCCTTGGGAAAGAGGAGCTCGGACAGAGCGGTCAGTCCCTTGTAAAGGTCGAAGTCATCGGTGTTTATGTCAGCCATGGGTCTCTCCGGATTATTTTTTCATTGTTTAGCTTTGGTGTTGCATCGGGCCGCATTCATTGCCGTCACCGGGCAGCGGTCAGGCCGTTTGTTTTTCATAGATAAGGTAGCGGGTTTTGAACAAGTTATCAACAGCGTTTTGAACAGTTTTCAATTCCTTTTGAACACCGCAGCAAATCCTATAAAAAAGATGAGTTATCTTAGTTATGAACAGGTTTTCAACCCTGTTTTAAACATCGTTTTGAACAGGCTGGGCTAAATTTTGTTTTATGGACAGGTTTTAAACAAGTTATCAACAGCGTTTTGAACAGGG
>MDTD01200719.1_pt1 | contig 10275 bp, 14 predicted proteins | sample 811221 | NCBI WGS metagenome assembly MDTD01 (sample SAMN05326646, study PRJNA326480) | marine metagenome | isolation source: seawater | place: Pacific Ocean: South West | collected 2011
ACTCAACAAAGTTAATACCTTTAACTACCCTTCCATTCTTAACATCAAGACAAGGTATAATTCTATTTTTAAGCACTTATCTCCTTCGCTAACTCATCTAGTTTAATATCACCATCATAAATAGCTTTTCCGACAATGATACCTTCAATTTTTTTATTATTTAATTCTTTAACTTTTTTAATATCGTTAATTGAAGAAACACCTCCTGAAATCACCAACGGGCAATTAGAAAACTCTGCAATTTTTATAGTATCCTCTAAATTAGGGCTAGTTTTCGTCCCATCTTTATTAATATCTGTGTAAATAATTCGGCTCACGCCATAACTGTTTACTTCTTTAAGAAAGTCTAAGGTTCTAATATTTAAGTTTTCTTTCCAACCTGATACGAAAAGGTTTCCATCCTTAGCATCTAATCCTAGTGCGATAAGACCTTTAAACTTTTCACAAGCCTCTTTTAAAAATTCTTTATTTTTAATCGCGCCGCTTCCTAGAATTACTTTTTCAACTCCTGCATTAATATATTGTCTAATATTTTCAAGGGATCTCACTCCACCGCCTATTTCAATTTTTAAATCATATTTACTAATAATCTTTTGAACAATATCCAAATTAACAGTCTTACCAGTTAAAGCACCGTCTAAATCAACAATATGTAAATTTTTAAACCCATGATCTTTATATTTACCAGCTTGGTCTATAGGTGAAATTTCATATTCAGTTTTGTTTTCAAAGTCTCCTTTGATTAATCTAACACACTTTTTGTCCTTGATGTCTATAGCAGGAAATATTTTCATTATAATTTTATGAAATTATCAATTATTTTCAATCCAATTTTATCGCTCTTCTCCGGATGAAATTGCGTTCCAAATAAATTATCTTTTTCAATTGAGCAAACAATCTTTGATGAGTAATATGTTATTGCTGAAATGACTGATTTATCTTCAGGAATAAATTCATAGCTGTGTACAAAGTACATGTGAGATTTATTTTTTACATCTTTAAACATTTTGCTTTCCTTTTGAATTTCGATTTCATTCCAGCCAATATGGGGAAGTTTAAATTTTCCATTTTGGTTATTAATTTTAGAAACTTTACCAGGTATCCAGCCTAGTCCTTTTGTTTCTGCTTCTTCGTAACCAATATCTGCAAACATTTGTAAACCTACGCAAATTCCTAATAAGGGTTTTTTTCTTATAATTGCAAATTCTTTTAAATTATCCACTAATCCATTAATGTCATTAAGAGATTCTACACAACTTTTAAATGATCCTTGTCCAGGTAAGACAATTTTATCACTAGATACAATTTTCTTAATATCTGAAGTTACTTCAATACTAACTTTACCTTTAGCAACCTCTGTAAAAGAGTTAATAACTGACCTTATATTGCCCGATTGGTAGTCAACAATTGTGACGTTCATCAAATTTAAATAGAGCCTTTGGTCGACGGAATCGAATTTTTAATTCTTTTATCGATTGCTAAAGCTTCTTTTAACGATCTAGCTAGACCTTTATAGCAAGACTCAATTTTGTGATGGCTGTTTTCACCATAAATATTTTCTATATGCAAAGTTACTCCGGCAGATTGTGAAAAGGCTTGAAACCATTCTTTAAATAACTCGGTGTCCATTTCACCAAGTTTTTCAACTGGTAAATTTACTTTCCAAATTAAATATGGTCTATTTGATACATCAATAGAAACTCGACTTAGAGTTTCATCCATAGGAATCATTGTTGATGCGTACCTTGTGATACCTTTCCTATTACCTGCGGCTTTTTTTATAGCTTCCCCAATAGCTATACCTGTATCCTCAGTTGTGTGATGTAGATCAATATGCGTATCACCTTTTGCCTTTACTTCTAAATCTATTAAAGAGTGTTTGGACAGCTGCTCCAACATGTGATCTAAAAAGCCTATTCCGGTTTTTATTTTATATTTACCTTTGCCGTCTAAGTTTACTGAAACGGATATGTTGGTTTCTTTTGTTTTTCTACTAATTTTTGCTTTTCTTGCCATAAATTAACTTTAATTATATTTGATATATATATAATCGGTCATTTTATCAATAAATCAGATTTGCTATTGAAGATCCTAAATTAATCTCCACATATAACATTATGAATACAGCTGAAAAGTGGCATGGAACGACAATTGTCCTACTCAGAAAAAATGGTGAAACTGTAGTGGCCGGCGACGGCCAAGTTAGCTTAGGTAATACCGTTCTAAAAAGTAAAGCCAAGAAAGTAAGAAAAATTGAAAGCAGGGGAGTAATAGCTGGATTTGCAGGCTCAACTGCTGATGCACTTACTTTATTTGAGAGACTTGAAGCTAAACTCGAAAAACACGCGGGTAATTTACAGAGAGCTGCTGTAGAGCTGGCTAAAGATTGGAGAAGTGATAAATTTTTAAGAAGACTTGAGGCTTTAATGGCTGTAGCAGATAAAAAACATAGTTTTATAATTTCTGGAACTGGAGATGTTTTGGAACCAGAGGATGGAATAATAGGGATTGGATCAGGTGGAAATTACGCTCTAGCAGCAGCAAAAGTATTAGCTGAAACTGATATGAGCGCTGAAGATATAGCAAGGAAATCAATTAAAGTTGCATCTGATATATGTGTATTTACAAATAACAATGTTACGGTAGAGAAAGTTTAATATGGCACCAACTAATAAAGTTACAAATTTAAAAGTAGTCAAAAATAAAGGCAAAGAATTTTCTAAAGTGAGTGCTTTATCGCCAAGAGAGATTGTTTCCGAGTTGGATAGATACGTAATCGGCCAAAAAGATGCAAAAAAAGCTGTAGCAGTTGCATTAAGAAACAGATGGAGAAGACAAGCTTTATCAGATGAGATGAGGGACGAAGTTCTTCCTAAAAATATTTTAATGATTGGGCCAACAGGAGTCGGTAAGACAGAGATTTCCAGAAGACTTTCTAAACTAGCTGAAGCTCCTTTTATAAAAGTTGAGGCCACAAGATTTACAGAAGTTGGTTATGTAGGTCGAGATGTAGAGCAAATCATAAGAGATTTGATTGAAATAGCTATTGCGATGGAAAGGGAGAAGAAAAGAAAAGAAGTTAAGGCTAAAGCAGAATTAAAGGCAGAGGAAAAAGTATTAGACGCTCTTGTTGGTAATAAAGCTAGTGTTGCAACAAGAGAAAGTTTTAGGAAAAGATTAAGAAACGGTGACTTAGATGACAATGAAATTGAAATAGAAGTTCAAAATACTTCTTCACCGCTTCAAAGTTTTGAAATACCTGGAATGCCTGGTGGAAATGTTGGTATGGTGAATCTTGGAGATATTCTTGGAAAATCTATGGGTGGTAAAAAGGGAAAAAAGAAAAAAATGACTGTTAAAGAGTCTCACGATATTTTAGTTGCACAAGAGTCGGACAAGATGATCGAGGAAGATAAAATTATTACTGAAGCAAAAAAAGCTACAGAGGAAAATGGAATAGTTTTCTTAGATGAAATTGATAAAGTTTCTGCAAGAAGCGATAGAGTAGGAGGTGACGTTTCAAGAGAGGGTGTGCAAAGAGATCTATTGCCACTAATAGAGGGTACAACAGTAAGCACTAAACACGGTCCAATCAAAACTGATCATATTTTATTTATAGCGTCTGGAGCATTCCAATTAGCTAAACCTTCAGATTTATTGCCTGAGCTACAAGGAAGATTGCCAATTAGAGTGGAATTGGATGCACTTAAAGAAGAAGATTTCAAAAGAATTCTTAAAGAACCTGATAACAGCCTTATAAAACAATATAAAGAATTGCTGAAAACTGAAAATGTAAATCTAGAATTTACAGATGATGGAATTGACATGCTTGCCAAAATCTCAGCGGAGGTAAACTCGTCTGTTGAAAATATAGGTGCCAGAAGACTACATACCATAATTGAAAAAGTTTTAGATGATATTAGTTTTAATGCTACTGACAGAGCTGGGGAAACGATCACTGTTAATCAAAAATATGTACAAGATAATCTAGGTAACTTAGTGAAAGATACTGATTTATCAAAATTTATATTATAGATTTCTCAACTTTATTATTATTGCTCCTTCGCCCCCATCTTTTTTTTCAGCACTATTAACTGAGATAATAAATTTTCTTAGCTCTGAGTTGGTTTTTAAAAATTCAGGAATAGAATATTTTAATTTTCCTAGATCCTTAGATACATAAGCGTCACTATCATTTGTTGAATGGATACCTTTTCCAGTGATAAGTAACAGTTCTTTAAATTTATTTTTTAAACAATGATATATAATTTCTTCTACTTTGTTGTTTGCATCATCCAGAGTAAACCCGTGTAGATCAAATTTATAACGTCCTCTTCTCTGGGTATTTTTTGTAATTCCTTGATCTTTGTCGTAAATATCGGAAGGGTTTTTTATATAATCTTCCCAAGTTTTTTTATCTTTTTGGTTAAGTTCTTTTTTTTTGATCACTTACTGATAATTTCAGATAAATACCAATTAGGATCTTTTTGATTTATATTTCTCGTAAATTTCCAGCTATCAGTTACAAATTTAATTTTATCAGCATTCCCCTCTACAATTTTATTATCCTTGTCTCTCTTTACAGAGATAACTTCTGCAACAAATTTAACTGTTGCGAATAAATTATCCTTGATTTTTTCATATTTCTCAACAGATGACTCTTTCACTCCTATAAATGTAAATTCAGATTTTATACCTTCCTTATTTCTAGATTTGATTGCTTCTGAAAAATTTGAAAACATATTGGATGACAATAAGTTTTTAAGTTTTATTAAATCTCCAGAGGCGAAAGAGGTCAAAATACTTTCATAAGCAATTTCAGCACCTCTTAAAAATTCTTTCTTATCTTTTCCCTCTAAAATCTCTAGGTTTTGCTTAATCGGTTTAACGTTATTTTTTGTTATATTAAATTCTTTTTCTGTAAATCCTGGGTAGACTTTGGATTCATGACCAGTTTTACGACCCAATATACTTCTAAGCCGCAAGATTATAAATCCAGCAATCATACCTAATAATATTATGTCTAAATAACCAAAGCTATTACTCATAATTTGATAAATATACATTAATCATATATTTTTGTATCTGACAAATGAACCCATTTTTTTTATTATTTATTGGCTTACCAGCACTTGAAATATTCCTATTAATTAAAATAGGGGGGCAAGTAGGGGCATTTAACACTGTCGTTCTTATTTTTTTGACAGCAATTATTGGGATATATTTTGCAAAACTGCAGGGAATTCAAACATTAAAATCGGGTATGTTAAATTTTCAGCAGAATAAAATGCCTATCTACGAAATTATATCAGGTGCTTATATAGCAATTGCTGCTTTACTCTTGATTATACCTGGTTTCTTAACTGATTTTGTGGGTTTCTTATTTTTAATACCTTTCACTAGAAAAATTTTCTTTGCTCTTGCTTTTAGAAATAAAACAAAACCAAAAGAAAAAAATCAAAAAGAAACTATAGACGGAGAAATAATAGATCAAAAAAAAGATGAATTATAAAATTATTGGAAAATATATTAAGGATTTAAATTTTAATATTCCTAATCCTGAAGCATTTTTCCTTTTATCCAAAAATATATCAAAATATAAAATTAATATTGATATAAAAAGCAAACAGATAAAAAATAAAATAATAGAAGTCCTTACAAGTTTAAGCTTATCAGCAGTTGATGCCGATTTTAAAAAGGTTCACACTAAAATTGTTTTCTCTACCATTGTGGAATTAAATAATGATAAAATCGAAAAAGATGAAATGGAAAAAATTATTCTTATAAAGGTGCCAACTGAAATTTACTCTGAGTTAAGAGGCATTTTTATATTTTTATTTGAAAACTCAGGATTTAAAGATATAAAAATAAATGAAACAGTTGACTTTGAAAAATTATATAAAATGAGAAAAGTTCAATGAAATTTTTTTTTAATTTCAGACTTTAAAAAATCTTTGTGAGCTTGTAGTTCAGCTTCAGTTATTTTTACAATTAGTTTGCTATAATCTTTTGCTTTATCAATGCTTTGTTCCAAAGTGTTACTAGTAAGATTAAATTTAGGTTCTTTTACATCTAGCAAATTTATATAAACTTCTCTGAGCAACTCACAATCTAGCAAGGCATTGTGTTTAGTTCTCCTTGAAAGATCAATGTTAAATCTTTTACACAAAGCGTCTAATGAATTTGATGTTCCTGGAAATTTATTTCGAGCAACTTCTAAAGAGTCGATTACGAATTTTTTATCAATTTTATCTTTTTTTAATAATCCTAATTCCCCATCTAAAAAGCTTAAATCGAAAGGCGCATTATGAATAATAATTTTTTTATTTTTAATGAATTCTTGAAATTCATCAACAATTTTATCAAATGTGTTTTTATCTTTTAAAAATTTTTCAGAAAAACCGTGAACTTTAAAAGCTTCATCTGGAACACTTCTTTTTGGATTCAACAATTTATGAAAAAAGTTACCTGTAGGTATCAAATCTTTAGTTTCAATACAGGCAATTTCAACAATCTTATGACCATCTTTAAAGGATAAGCCCGTAGTTTCAGTATCCAGAAAAATTTCATTCATATTTAGATATTATAGTAAATAATTTTTTTTTTAAAATCTTAAAATTTTTTTCATTCACAACAACATGATCACAAAATTTAATTTTTTTTTGATCTTTCATTTGTTTACTGTTAAGTAAATTAAATAATTTTTCATCGCTTTGTTTGGATCTAAATCTTTTTAATCTTATCTTTTTATTTGATTTGATAAAAATGATAACATCAAAATTTTTCATTAATTTACTCTCTATTAATAATGGAATTTCGTAAAAAAGGATTTTTTTATTTCTATTTTTAAGTGTAAATCTCCTCATTTCTTTTCTTACTAATGGATGGATAATTTTTTCTAATTTTTTAAGATTTGACCTATCTTTAAGTATTAATTTTTTAAGAGATTGCTTAATAAATTTATTCTTTTTAATATCAAACTTTTTACTAATTAGAGCTTTAAAGCTTTTATTTTGATAAATTTTGCGAACTGTAAAATCTGCGCTAAAAAGAGGACCATACCTTTTGGATAAAATTTTACTCGCAGTAGTCTTGCCAGAATAAAGTGATCCTGTAATACCAATTTTTATCATTTAAGCCTAGAGTTTAATAATTCTATTATACCTGTATCAATTTCTGGGTTAATCTTGTTCCATAAATAAAAAGATTTTTGCCCTTGATAAATAAACATATCTAGACCATTAAAAACTTTCTTTCCCTCATCTTTTAAAGTTTTATAGGTTTTTGTTTCCAGTGGGTTATAAATTGTGTCGATATAGATTAAATCTCTCTTTGTGTTTGAAAAGTTAAAGTTGAAATCATCACCATTTTTTAATCCTAAACTTGTAGCATTGACAATTATGTCAAAGTTTTTAATCTCATTTTCTAAGTTTTCCCATTGTAAAATATTTAAATAATTAAATTTTTTTTTCAAAAAGATACATTTTTCATTTGTTCTATTAGTTACTGAAATTTTTTTAACACCAGATTTTTGGAGTGATAAAATTACCGAAGGTGAAACACCGCCAGCACCAATAACTAATGCGTTTTTACTAACACAATTATCTATTTCCTTTAAATAAGCAGCCTGTAAACCAAAGACATCTGTGTTTTCACCTATAATCTTATTATTGTCTAATAATATAGTATTTACCGATCCAGTTAATTCAGCATCATTTACGATCTTGTCAGTTTGATTAATGATTTTTTGCTTAAAAGGTAATGTTACATTAATACCATTTAGTTCATGCTCTCTAATTTTCTTTATAACTTTTTTAAGGTCTTTATCATTTGCCTCTATTACAGAATAACTCGCATCTATACCGTATTTATCAAACCAATATTTATGTAAAACTGGAGACAAAGAATGTTTTATAGGATTTCCAATTATTGCAAATTTTTTTTTCATTTTTTGTACTGGTTTATGTAATTTATAATTTCTTTAATTGGTAATCCCATAATTGAATCTTTATCTCCTTTTACGTACTCAAATAATTCTAGCCCACCTGCTTCGATTTGATAAACTCCATAAGATAGCAATGTGTCAGTTTTTATTTTATCTAAATATTTAGTCAACATATCATCATTAAGATTCTTCATTTTTAGTTCAGATGAGTCTGTATAATTCCATATCATAGAACCATTTTTTGAAATACAAACTGAACTTATTAAATAGTGAACTGAGTTATTTAATTTTTTTAGAATTGAATAAGCTTCTTTTCTTGATTTCGGTTTATTTATCAACTCATCATTAAGCGAAATCACACTGTCAGCACCTAAAACTAAACGATCAGGATTTTTGTTACTAACTTTTATAGACTTAATCTCAGCTAGGTTTTTGGAAATTAATAATGGATTTGCTCCCTCTGCTAAAAGCGAAACTTTTATTTCATCCTCGTCGACATTTGAGGACATAACATCATTATCAATTTTATATTTGTCTAGTATTTTTTTTCTTACTCCACTTTGAGAGGCTAAAATTATTTTCATTTATTTTTTTTTTATATCAATTATTTTCAAGATTGAAGCCGCTGTTTCCTCTACTGATCTCCTTGTAACGTCGATTATAGGCCAGTTATTCTTTTTAAAAAGTTTTTTTGAGTCTTCGACTTCTTTTTTAATAGAATTTAAATCAGTGTATTCTTTAAGTCTCTGTTCTTTCATTATGGCTACTCGGTTACGTCTTATATCTGATAATCTTTCTGGATCCGCCACAAGACCAACAATACAGGTATCTTTATTTGTTTTTAAATCTTCTGGAATCTTTTGATCAAGAACCAAAGGTATATTTACTGTTTTGTAACCTCTGTTGGCTAAGTAAATTGAGGTCGGTGTTTTGCTTGTTCTGCTTACTCCTAATAAAACTACATCAGCATTATTGATATCATCAACTTTCTTTCCATCATCATGGGACATGGTAAATTGTATAGCTTCTATTCTTTTATAATAATCTTCATCTAATACGTGTTGCGCACTTGGTTTATGAATAGCCTTTTGATTTAAAAGTTTTGAAAAGCTCAAAATTAAATTTCCTAAAACACCGAAACAAGGAACAGAAAATTTTTCACTTTGGCTAGCAAGATACTTAGCTAATTTAGTTTCAACAATCGTATATAATATTATTGCATTCTCAATTTTATTACATTCTTTGATAATTTTATCAATTTGTTGTTCTGTTCTAACAAAAGCAAATTCTTTCTTTTCATATTCGAAATTAGCAAATTGCGACTTAAGGGACAAAAATATTCTATCCAGGGTTTCACCGGTAGAGTCAGACACAAGATATACATTGTATTTTTCGTTCATAACTTTGTTAACAAAATATTAATTAATCAATGTTTTACATTCTAAAGAAAATTCTAGAAAAAAAGACTAACATTAATCAACAATATTTTAACAATTTATTGGATGTTGATAATAAGGATTTTTTAATGTTTATAAAATAAATAAAGTCATAAAACTCAATAAAACTCAATAAACTTATAAATGTCACCATGTATAAAAATTGTATAATTCGTTATATAACTAATTAACAAGACCTAAAGCATTTATTACACTTAAAAACTTTATTATTTAATGAGTAATCTAAAAAAAATTTTAACTGATAAAAAAATTTGTAAATCAATATGGTTTATGAGACAAGCAGGTAGATATTTACCTGAATTTCAAAAAATTAGATCTCAAAACCAAGATTTCATTAAACTGTGTTTGAATAGTGAATTAAGCTCTAAAATAACACTACAACCTATTGAAAGATTTGATTTAGACTCTGCAATAATTTTTTCTGATATTTTGATGATTCCTTATGCTTTAGGTCAGGAAGTAAAATTTATTAAAGATGATGGGCCTAAGCTAAGTGAATTTAATTTTGATTTATTTTTAAATTATGACGAAAAGAAATTTTCCCATAAACTAAACCCAATATATAAATCAATTGAAATTACAAGAAAGAAGCTAAATAAAGATAAATCCTTAATATCCTTTGTGGGAGCCCCTTGGACGTTGCTAGTGTATATGCTTGGTATTAAAAAAAATAAAATAGAGATAGACATAGCTAGGCTTAATAAATTTGAAACTCTAATAGATAAAATTTTAAGTGAGTTAATAAAGTATATATGTGTACATATAAAAAACCAAATTAACGCCGGTGCAGATGTTGTCCAAATATTTGATTCTTGGGCGGGTTTAATTCCTAAAAGGAAAATTAAAGATTATTGTTATATTCCAAATGCAAAT
>MDTD01193700.1_pt1 | contig 10274 bp, 7 predicted proteins | sample 811221 | NCBI WGS metagenome assembly MDTD01 (sample SAMN05326646, study PRJNA326480) | marine metagenome | isolation source: seawater | place: Pacific Ocean: South West | collected 2011
AGCAACCCCTACGACGCCAAGGGCCTGCTCGCCACCGCGATCGCCGACCCCGACCCCGTCTTCTTCCTCGAGTCCGAGCGCATGCTGGGCGACAAGGCCCACGTCCCCGAGGAGCAGTACTACATCCCCTTCGGCCAGGCCCGCCTGGCCCGCGAGGGCGACGCCGTCACGCTCGTGAGCTTCGGCCGCCCGGTCAACTTCTGCCTCGAGGCCGCCGAGAAGCTCGCCGAGGAAGGCATCGAGTGCGACGTGCTCGACATGCGGACCATCCGCCCGCTCGACATCGACTCGATCATCGCAAGCGTCAAGAAGACGAACCGCGTCGTCGTCGTCGATCAGTCCTGGCCCTTCGCCGGCATCTCGAGCGAGGTCATCACCCAGATCTGCGAGAAATGCTTCGACTGGCTCGACCACCAGCCGGTGCGTGTGAACACCGAGGACGTCCCAACGCCCTACGCCAAGGGACTCGAGTACGCGTACCTGCCGAACCCGGAGCGGATCGCGGACGCTGTCAAAAACATTCTTGCCTGATTCACGGACAGATACGGGAGAGCTGCAATGCCGATTTCAGTGACCATGCCGAGAATGTCCGACACCATGGAGCAGGGCACCGTCGTTAAGTGGCACGTCAAGGAGGGCGACACCGTCTCCCCCGGCGACGTGCTCGCGGACATCGAGACCGACAAGGCCACGATGGAGCTCGAAGCCTTCGACGAGGGGCGCATCGCCAAGCTGGCCGCGAGCGAGGGCTCGAATGTCAGCGTGGGCGACCTGATCGTCGTGATCGCCGAGGAGGGCGAGGATCTCGCCGAGGCCGCGTCGTCGGCCGGCAGCGCGTCCAGCGCCCCCAAGGCCAAGGCCGAGGGCTCGGATGACTCATCGAACACAGCCACAGCCACCGCGACGACCACCGTGGCTCCGTCGAGCAACGGCACCAGCAATGGTTCGAGCAACGGCTCCGATCGCGTCTTCGCCTCGCCGCTCGCCCGCAAGATCGCCAGCGAGCGCGGCATCGACCTCGCCTCCATCTCAGGCTCGGGCCCCTCGGGTCGCGTCGTGAAGAAGGACGTCGAGCAGGCCGCCCCGGGTCAGGCCGCTGCAAGCGCGCCCGCTACCTCGGCTCCGCAGGCCGCGGCCGCAGCGCCCGTTCCAATGCCCGTCCCAACCGAACTCGAGGACAAGAACGTCCCGCTCAGCAACATGCGCGGCACGATCGCACGGCGACTCGTCCAGTCCAAGACCACCATCCCCCACTACCAGGTCACCGTCAGCGCCCGACTCGACGCGCTCATGGAACTCCGCGAGCAGCTCAACGCACAGCTCTCATCGCAGGGCGTCAAGCTCAGCGTCAACGACTTCCTTGTCCGCGCCTGCGCCTTGGCGATGCACCAGCACCCCTTCATCAACTCCAGTTGGAATGACAACGGCCCCTCCATCGACCTCCACAAGAACGTCAACATCGGTGTCGCCGTCAGCCTCCCTGCCGAGCGCGGCGGCGGGCTCGTGGTCGCCACCATCCGCAACGCCGACGCTCAGGGCCTCCGCACAATCTCCAGCGAGACCAAACGCCTCGCACGCAAGGCCCGCGAGAAGGGCCTCACACCCGAGGAGATGTCCGACTCCACCTTCACCATCTCGAACCTGGGCATGTTCGGCGTCGATCACTTCACCGCGATCATCAACCCGCCCAACGCCGCGATCCTCGCCGTCGGGCAGGCGATCCAGAAGCCCTTCATCGAGACCGACGAAGACGGCGAGCCCGAACTCGTCATCGGGCACGAGATGTCCATGACCATGTCGAGCGACCACCGCATCATCGATGGCGCGATGGCCGCCGAATACCTCAGCACCGTGCGGGAACTCCTCGAATCACCCGCGAGCCTGCTCGTCTAAGTCAACGGGTGCCACGGCTCGTCCGTCTTTCGGCAAGCCGTGCATCGTTCGAATCACTCGGGTTGCACGACAACCCGCGACACCCAAAGCCTGTTTCAAGCCCGATAGCCGCCCCTTGCACCACGAGGGGCGGCTTTCTTTTCCGTTCTGAAACATCCGCCACCGTTTTCGGATTACCCTCTACATATGGAGCACGAAAGGCCCCATCTCAGGTACACCGGCGAGGCACGGCGCGTCCCGACAGGCGGCAGCTACCAGCCCGACAAGCTCGCCTACGACATCCCTGACGACCTCCCGCCCGAAACACCCATCGAGCAGACCGACGGCGGGCAGCTCGCCAAACGCCTCATTGTCGCGTTCGTGCTGATCGTGGGGCTCGGCGTGATCAACATCGCCGTGCTCAGGCGCTACAGCGTGGACCTCCCGCCGATCGTGCTCCTGAGCACCTTTGGGGTCATCCTCCTCGCGAGCCTGGCGCCCATGTTCGAGGCCGCCATGCAGCAGCCCCGTGCACAAGATGACGAGGATGACGGCAGGGACGACGGATGTGCCGTCGGTTGCTGCTCCGGACCTCGCCCGATCGGCGAGCTCTCACGCAAGGCACGTCGGCACATGAGCCAGAACCGCCTGCCTGGTCACTCGCCCAGGTCGTAACCCATCGATTGCAGATCAAACCCGGTCAGCTCGGCCGTGCGCCGGTTGCTCTCTGCGTAGTACCCGCGCACGCGGTCCGCGATGGTCTGTTTCCAACGCTCGCTCGTGCCCTTCGACCAGCTCTTGGGCATCACACGGTCGAGCCGCCAGTAGAAGCTCCGCAGGAATTTCAGCCGCCACGACTGCTCGGGCCCGAGCGGGTTGGGACGAGCGATCCGGTTCGTCACCGTCGACATCCGCGTCGCCAAGGGCGAGAGCCCCGCGTTCTCCGCCTCCATCTTGGGCTCGATCGTCGCCGTCGCACCCGTGAACATCTGGAGCCGCGCGAGATAGTCCTTCGGGTCGCTCCGCATCAATTCCAGCGGCAACACGCACAGATTCTCACGCCCGACCCGCTCAGACAGATGCTCGATCATCCGGTCATACATCAGATACTCGGGCCTGATCGTCGGCGCCCAGCCCGTGGGCTCCTTGCCCGTTCCGATCATCTGCGTCAGCGTGTACGTCCCGCCCGAGCGCACCGCCTGGCGGTAGAGCGCCAACAGCATCCCCCGCTGCTCGCGGATCGTCAGCAGGAACTTCACAGCCCCGAACGTCCGCACGAGCCTGTCGACCACGTCCGTGAAGTAGTACCCGCCGAACGACGGGTCCGAACTCAGCCTCTCCTGCGAGATGACCGGCACCAGGCCCTTGGCCGTCGCCTCGTCGAGCAGCGGGCGGAACCGTGCTCTCGCCTGATCAGGATCAAACGCGAGCGGATCGCACGTGACGAATGCGTCGGTCGCCTCGTTGCTCTGACCATTGGCGGTCGAGACGTAGCCCATCGCCGTGTCCGCGAAAACGCGGCGCTGCAGCCAGGTCGTGCCCGTCTTGTGCAGGCCGATATGAATGACAAGATTCGAATCGGGCATGGGTCCCCCGGCCGTGGATCAGCCCTTCTCTGCACGTCGCCGCTGGAGTTCCGCGTCGATGAAGCCCTGGAGATCGCCGTCGAGCACGGTCTGCGGGTTGCCCACCTCGTGGTTCGTGCGGTGGTCTTTCACGCGGTTGTCGTAGAGCACGTACGACCGGATCTGCGCGCCCCACCCGCGGTGCTCCAGCTTGCCGCCGGCGGCCTCGGAGATCTCTGCCTCGCGGCGTTCCTCCTCGAGCTGCTCGAGCTTGGCCATCAGAAGCGCCATCGCCTGACGCTTGTTCTGCCCCTGGTCGCGGTGGCTGCTCGCCACGACCATAAAGCCCGTCGGCTTATGCACCAGCCGGATCGCGCTTGCCACCTTGTTGACGTTCTGACCGCCCGGGCCGCTCGAACGCGCAAACGCCGTGACTTCCAGGTCCTTGTCCGGGATCTCGATGTCACCCGATTCCTCGAACTCGGGCGTCACATCGACCGTTGCAAAGCTCGTCTGCCGTTTGCCCTGCGCGTTGAAGGGGCTGACCCGCGCCAAACGGTGCGTCCCTCGCTCGCAGTTCAGGTATCCGAAGACGAACGGGCCCTGCACGTGCAATGTCACGTGGTCGATGCCGACCTCGGTGCCGTAGGACTTGCTGAGCTCCTCGACCTTCCAGCCCTGCCGCTCGAAGTAGTACAGGTACATGCGCATCAGCATCTCGGCCCAGTCGTTGGCCTCGGTGCCGCCGTCGCCCGCGCTGATCGTAAAGAAGCAGTTCCGGTGGTCGTGCTTGCCCGAGAGCAACGACTGCATCTCGATCTTTTCCATCTGCTTGGTCAGATCGAAAAGCGCATCGTCCGCCTCAACGAGCAGGTCGTCGTCGCCCTCCTCGCGGGCCATCTCGTAGGCCAGCTTGGCGTCCTCGAGCTTGGCGGTCACCTTCTGGATCGGCTCGGTCTGAGCCTTGGCGAGCTTCAGATCGGCGAGCACCTTCTGCGCCTCGGTCTGGTTGTTCCAGAAATCCGGGGCGTTCATCCGCTCGGTCAGTTCCGAAACCTTCTCGACCTTTTGATCGTAGTTAAAGAGAGTCGCGGATCGTCAAAATCCGCGCCTCGAGGTCGGCGATGACCGGGGCGTGCGTCTGGAAGTGAAGGGTATTTTCGTCCATGGTCCACGAGTGTAGCCGCTACCCTAGATGACCGGATGACGACCGAGCTCTCCATCTCCCTCGCCTCGACCGATCAGGTCCTCGCAGCCGCCCTCATGGCGATGGCCCTCATCGTCATCGCCTTCGGCTCGCTCGCACTCATGATGATCGCCCGGGCCCGATTCAAACGCAACATGGGTAAACGCCGCAAAGAACCCAAGCACATCCCCGACGCCTGGACCGAGTCCGGCAAACGGCTCGACGTCCCACCGGGCGAGCTCCCCCCCCGCAACCCCGGCGGCGACTTCCCCGACGACGACAACGATGACGATGACGGGGAAGACGATGACGACGACGACGGCGACATCGAGCCCAACCCCTCGACCCCAAACGCACCCGAGATCGCCGCGTCGCTCTAGGACGACTCAGCGGGTGCCACGGGTTGTCCCAAAGGGCAACCCGTGCTGAAACGTTTCGGAACACGGCTTGCCGAGGACGGACAAGCCGTGGCACCCAGCCCCCGCCTCAGCCACCCGACAACCGCTCGGCCATCTTCCCCGCCAGATCATGCCCGAGCATCTGGGCCATCTTCGCCTTGGCCAGCGCCGCCTCGGTATCACCAGCCCGCTCGTGCCACTGGGCCGCCTGGAACGCTAGATCCGCGTTCGTCGGCTGCGCAGCCAGCGCCTCCTCATACAGAGCCGCCGCGTCCGCAGGACGACCGAGCAGCCCCATGCATCCCGAGCAGATCTCGAGCACGACCGGCTCGTGCAGTTGCTCCTTCGGCAGCGCCAGCATGAGCGTGAGCGCCTCCTCGGGCTTGTTGAGCCGGCGCAGAATCCTCGCCTCCAGAATCCTGTGCGCCAGCTGCGTCGGGTCGATCTCCCGCGAACGCCGGATGTACCGAAGCGCCAGATCCGGCTCGTTCTCGTCGAGAGCAATCTGCGCAAGCACCGCCGGCGCGACCGGCTCCTCGTCGTCCAGCTTCACCGCCGCCAGCAGGCTCACCTTCGCCTCGTCCACCATCCCCAGCCGATGCTGCGTCACGCCCAGATACAGCGCGATCTCCGCGCTGCCAGGCTCGGCGGCCCGCGCCATCGAGAAATGCTCCAGAGCCCGCTCGGGCTTCCCGATCGAACTGGCAAGCGTCCCCGCCTGGAACTCGATCGCCGCGTCCTGAGGACCGATCGCAAGGGCCGCCTCGTACTGCTCGTACGCATCCGCGGCCCGCTCGAGATTCAGAAGCACCTCCGCGTACGCCAGACGCAACGCCTGGTCGTCCACGTGCTCCTCGACCGCCGCCCGCAGGACCGCCTCGGCCTTGGCAAACTCTTCACTGGCCTGGTAGCTCCGGGCGGCCCCGAGAGCCGCCTCGATCGCGTGGGCCGGCGTCGCCTTGGTCGATTGGTGCGTGCTGGCCGCATCCGCCTCTTCGGGCCCCGTCCCGGCACCCGGCCCGAGCACGAACCAAGCCCCGGCCGCCACGATCCCAAGCCCCAGCAGGGCGAGCACGCCCGCCAGAAGACCCTTCAAACCCTGTTTCTCGCTCTGGGAAGTCATAACGATGGTATCGGCCCCCATACACTGCTGGCTCAATGACAAAGCCCGCCCAAATCGAGCTCCCCGCCAAGTACGTCCCCGCCGAGCACGAGCCCTCGGTCAGCGCCCGGTGGGACGAGGCCCGCGCGTTCCACGCCGACCCCGCCCGGGTCCTCTCGGGCGAGGCCAAGCCCTACTGCATCATCATCCCCCCGCCCAATGTCACCGCCGCGCTCCACCTCGGGCACGCACTCAACAACACCCTCCAGGATGTCCTTATCCGCTACCACCGGATGATGGGCTACGAGACCCTCTGGATGCCCGGCACCGACCACGCGGGCATCGCCACCCAGACCGTCGTCGAGAAACGCGTCCTCGCCGACGAGGGCAAAAAGCGCACCGACTTCGAACGCGACGAATTCGTCGCCAAAATCCAAGCCTTCAAGGACGAGTACGAGGCCCACATCACGAAGCAGTTCAAGGCCATGGGCTGCAGCTGCGACTGGGAACGCCAGCGCTTCACCATGGACGAGATCTGCGCCCGGGCCGTGCGCGAGGCCTTCTTCCGGCTCTTCAAAGACGGCCTCATCTACCGCGGCAAACGCCTCGTCAACTGGGACCCCGTCACCCGGACCGCCCTCGCCGACGACGAGGTCGAGATGGAAGAGATCGAGGGCATCTTCGCCTACCTGCGATACCCGCTCGTCGCTCCGACTCAAGCTCCCTCTCCCCGTCGGGGAGAGGGCCGGGGAGAGGGGTCTTCTAAACAACTTTCCCCAGACGACGTCCGCCCCGTGACCTGGTCCGAGCTCGCCGCCAAGGGCTACCCCGGCGCCGACCAGTTCCCCGAGGACGACCAGGCCTTCGTCACCGTCGCCACGACCCGTCCCGAGACGTACCTGGGCGACACCGCCGTCGCGATGAACAAACGCGACCCGAGACACAAGCCCCTCGAAGGCCTCTTCGTCGAGCTGCCCCTCGTCGGGCGCATCATCCCGATCATCGAAGACGACTACGTCGTGCTCCCCGTCTCTCTCGGCGGCGACGAGAACGACGCCAAAGCCAAAATGGCGACCGGCTTCCTCAAGGTCACCCCCGCGCACGACCCCAACGACTGGGAGATCGGCGTCCGCCACAACGATGAGATCGAGTCCGGCTGTTCCGCCGGAGTAGCCGTCATCAACATCATGGCGCCCGACGCCTCCATCTCCGCCGAGCACGGCTGGGAGGATTACGACCCCCACCACGGTGCGCACGTCTTCATCGGCCTCAGCCGCGAAGACGCGAGGAAGAAAGTCCTCGACGAGTTCAAGGCCCGGGGCCTGCTGGAAGCCGTCAAGCCTCACGCGCACAGCGTGGGTCACAGCTACCGCTCCCACGCCGCGATCGAGCCCTACCTCTCCGACCAGTGGTACGTGAAGGTCACCGACGACCGCCTCCGCGGCTCAGCCCTGCGCGCGATGGCCGAGGACCAGCGCACGAGCCAACTCATGCTCCCCCGCGAGAGCAACGAGCACGACGGCAAGCTCACCTTCACCCCGCCCCGCTACGCCAAAACCTTCGAGCAGTGGCACGAGAACCTCCGCGACTGGTGCATTAGCAGGCAGCTCTGGTGGGGGCATCGAATTCCGGTGTGGTCACGGGTGTCCAAGATCCCGAATTCAGTCAAGATGAATGGCATCTCGCACATCTCATCGGAGTGGAGCAGCCAAGGATGTGCGCAAGTTGCACAAGCCATTTCTGAGACTGAGATGATCGAATTTGTCTGCGTTCCACCTACCCCGGACAAGACAAAGCTCGGAAACATCGAACGCAAGTTCCCAACACCCGATGCCCAGCTGAGCGAGCAGGAAATCATCAAGGATCTAGAAGCCAACGGCTTCACCCAAGACCCCGACGTCCTCGACACATGGTTCAGCTCCGCGCTCTGGCCCATGTCCACGATGGGCTGGCCCGACGCGAAGGCCGCCGGTTCCGAGTTCAAGGGCCTGCTCGAAGCCTTCAACCCAAGCTCCGTCCTCACCACCGCGCGCGAGATCATCACCCTCTGGGTCTCGCGCATGGTCATGTTCAACCGCTACCTCCTCGCGGGCTCTGAAGGAGCCGCGGGCGTCAGCACGCGGACTGACGGCCAACTCCCCTTCAATGACGTCTTCATCCACGCCATGATCCAGGACGGCGAAGGCCGCAAGATGTCCAAGTCGCTGGGCAACGGCGTCGACCCGCTCGACATCATCGAATCCCACGGCACAGACGCCATGCGCCTCACGCTCTGCGAGATGACCACGCAGACCCAGGACGTCCGCATGCCCGTCGAACGCGACGAAACCACCGGCAAAAACACCAGCCCCAAGTTCGACAAGGGTCGCAACTTCTGCACCAAGCTCTGGAACGCCACCCGCTTCGTCCTCATGATGCTCGGCGAGAAATCCGGCGGCGAGCCCGCCTCCGTCAGCCCGAGCGACCTCGACGTCATCGACCGCTGGATGCTCTCGCGCCTGGCACGCGCGACCAAACAGATCGACGAATCGGTCGCGTCGTACCAGTTCAGCAACTACGCGACGGCTCTCTTCGACGTGCTCCGCAACGACTACTGCGACTGGTACCTCGAAGGCGTCAAGCCCACACTCGCCACCAAGCCGGGCCAGCGCATCGTGCTGCAGCAGGCACTCGAAACCATCCTGCGCCTCATGCACCCGGTCGCGCCCTTCATCACCGAGACGATCGCGCCAAACGTGAAAGCCGCGTTCGTCGGCCAAGTCGAGGGCGTGACGCTCCCAGACGGCCGCAACTCGGACCTCCTCTGCACCGCTGGCTGGCCCGAGGTCAGCCAGTCGCTCATCGACGAGGACACCGAGCGCCGGTTCACACGCATGCAGGAACTCGTCGAGGCGATCCGCCGCCTCCGCGCACAGCACAGCGTGCCGCCGCGGCGGAAGATCATCCTCCACGCCGACGCCGACATGGTCGCCAGCCTTGCCGGGCTGGGTCAGGTCACCGAGACCCTCGCGGGCCTGGAATCCATCACAACCGAGGCCCCCGAGGGCGAAGCCGTCGCGTTCGACTTTGAAGGCGTCGAGCTCAAACTCAGCAATCTCGCCGACGCGGTCGACGCCTCGGCCGAACGCGAGCGTCTCGAAGCTCGTCTCAAGGAGCTCGAAGGCTCGATCGGCGCACTCGAAAAGCGTCTCTCGAACCCCGGCTACACCGACAAGGCCCCCGCGCACCTCGTCGCCGAGACCCGCGGCAAACTCGAGCAGCAGATCACCGAGCGTGACGCCGTCACCAAACGCCTCGGTGAACTCGGATGGCCCGCGCGCTCCCGATCGCCATCTGTGCGCTGCTCGTCGGTTGCAACAGCTACGAGCCCTTCGACCCCGTCACCGAACCCGCCGGGGCCGCCCCCAGCGTCCAGACGCCCGCCTACACCTACTCGCCCGTGCTCTCGACCGAGCCCTGGGCCTTCGCAGGGCGCGATGGTTCCATCATCCGCACGCAGCACTACCGCGTCTTTACCACCTCCGACCGCACGATCATTCGCCGCGTTCTGCCCGGCTTTCTCGAAGCTTCGCTCGTCCAATACCGCACGGCCCTCGGCGAACTCCCGCCTCCCCCCGTCAAGCTCGACACCTACCTCATGGACACACGCCCCGAGTGGGCGTCCCTCACCCGCGCACTCATGCAGGAACGCGCCGACGTCTATCTCCGAATCGAGCGTGGCGGCTTCGCGGCTCAGGGCCGAGGGGTCTACCGCGACCTCGGCGCACTGACCGACACACTCAACCTCGCCGCCCACGAGGGCTGGCATCAATACACGCAGCTCACCTTCAAAACCCGCCTGCCCGTCTATCTCGAAGAGGGCATCGCGACCTACATGGAAGGCTTCCGCTTCGACCCGGCTCGCCCCGACACTCCGATCTTCATGCCCTGGGCGAACACCGAACGCTTCGACCAGCTCCGACGGGCCGCAAACGCCGGGCGTCTGCTCTCGCTCGAGACGATCATGAACACCCCGCCCCAGGATCTCATCGCGACGGATCAGGAGATGGCGCTGACGTGGTACGCGCAGGTCTGGGCGCTCGTGCACTTCCTTCATGAGGGCGAGAGCGGGCTCTACACGGGTGCGCTGCACGCGATGCTCGCCGACGCCA
>MDTD01082240.1_pt1 | contig 10273 bp, 10 predicted proteins | sample 811221 | NCBI WGS metagenome assembly MDTD01 (sample SAMN05326646, study PRJNA326480) | marine metagenome | isolation source: seawater | place: Pacific Ocean: South West | collected 2011
AATTCGATTTAAGTCAATTAGTCCATTTCCATCACCAACCACCTTAGTAAAGGAATTTATATCAAATGTAGAAGTAGTCCATTCGGAGGAGCCAATACCGATATTTTCGGATTGATAAACTTCATCTTCTCCATCAAAGGAACCATTTCCATTAATGTCTTCCCAAATTCTAATACCAATCTGATCATTGGCATTCCCTCCCATATGGTCAATAGAGAAGCCTGTTGCCAAATAAGAATAATCTTGTTGGGTAGTGCCATAATTTTTAAGAATAGTAAAAAATGAGTTGCTCCCGGGATTGAACGAATAGTTAATTCTTAAACTGCTCGTTCCACTGGAAAATTCTGAAGGACTAATCGTGGTGCTTACTGTTCCTGATCCACTACCAAAACTATTGAAGTAGTCAAGGTTCGAAGAGAATTCATCAACATTGATGGTTACTTGTGAGAACCCATTAAACATAAGTATTGTGTTAATAGCAAAAGCTTTGAACAATTTCATTTTTATTGATATGACGTCTAAGAAAAATTTCTCACGAATTTATAAATATTTTACGGTGTTCGTGAAAAAAAGGTGGACTCAAGTCTGATCGATGGAGGGAATGATTGATATTTAAAAGTAAAAGATGATTAACCATCTACGGATTTAAGTCGAACTAAATTATACATGTGCCAGCAAACGTTATTATTAACGGAATTTACTGAAGGCTTATTGATCGTAGGGTTTTGCATTTCCTTTTACATCGTGTTGTTATAACAACGATATGGGAAACTAAATAACCCATTTATTTTAATAATTTCAATTTTATAGTTTTCCTCTATATTTTTAGGTGAGTCTTGTTTGCCATCAAAACTCCGAAAATATATTTTAAATTTCCATCTTCTGCTTCCTTTCTTGCCATATATTTTCTTTCCTCACAGCCTTCAATATAATTATATTTTCTTCTTGGTTTAGGTTATGTCATTCCAAGCAATATTTGATTTGTATTACCTGCTAAATTTAAAACAGCTTCAGTTATTGTAATTCTCAAGGCAATTGAAACAAATATGAAAACTTACTTCTTATTTGGATAATGAATTAGATGATATGTTCGATAAGCCATTAAACTTAAAACTACAATAAGTGTTATTTCCAGGACAAAAAATTAATCGCTAATAATAAAAGAACTTAACGTTATTGAAAGTCCGAATAGTTAGTGAATTAATTATTTTTTCATCTAATATTTAATAACCTTGGCCTTGAATTAGTTTTATGATTTAGTTTAAACAGTTTTATGGAGTTCATAAATAAATGGTTTATTTGATTGAGCTTGTTCTTTAATTCCAAGCATGGCTCTTTTCATAATTCCTTTAATTTGAATTTTAACCAGAAGCCATGTTAATGGATTATAGATCCAATTTTTAGAATGATACGTGTAGGTGTAAGTGATTTTAATTTTATTTTCATTCAATTCTTTAACATCCCATTCACCAATAGCTTTTTTAATAAAAAAAAGAGAATTAAATTTAAAATCATAAATAGTCCATTTCCAATATTTGTTTTCTACTCTTTCCAGTATTACATCTTTAAACATTCTCCCTTTTTTAACTAGAAGGTTCCCGTTATTTAATGGATATCTTATACCGTTGATTTCTCCCCAATTTTTGTCATCTTCAAATCCAGTTACAGGAGGTTGAAATAAATAACCTCTCATGAATTTTGTTGCATCTCCAAGAATTGGTGCTTTAAATGCTCTTTCCAGTGAGCAATTAAATACATCAGATATTTTATAGCTGAAATTCATTAATTATCTGTAAAGGTTTGAAGAATTACATTGTGAAGTTAAAAATATTTTATGGTATATGTATAAAGCAGTGGCTTGAAGTCTGAGGTTTTTAGAAGTGCGCTGAACATCAAATGATATTTAGATAATGATGTTTGAACTCGAAAATATAAGAATATCTTCTTTATTTACTTAACAAAATCCTCATAATTAGAATTGTTAGAAGTATGATAATTCAATTTGTTATCCTACAAACCTTTTTTATTTATGTTTTGTGATTTAATTATTTGCATGTAATAAAGATTACTTTAATCCTAATTAAAAGTTTTGCTCTCCCGAAAAGCATGACTGATATTTAAAAGGAAAAGATGATTAACCATCTACGGATTTAAGTCGAACTAATAGAGCTCGAGAAGAACTGAATTTTTAAGTTGAAAAATTAACTATGTGTTAACTACTGTTTTAAACATTCTTGATGGTATAAAGTATCACAGTCTTTATCCGTTTTAGAGTAATTTAATAAATACTTGCACATATTTTCTTTATCTCTAAGTTTTTTACAGTTTTATGAAGCCATATAGTTTGCGTCATCATCAAAGCTGTTTATTTCTAGAACTTTTTGATAAAAGTTAAGAGATTTTTGATAGTTTTCATTTATGAAATGAATGCTAGCTATGCTTTTTAGTGCACCTATGTGATTAGGTTCAATAGAGATAACTTTACTGAAGAAAAATAGAGCGTCATCTAGGTACTTTAGTTTTTTATTTACTTGAGCAAGTTTGTATAAAGCTTTAGCGTTGTTAGGAACTTTAAGGTTAAAGTATTTTAAGTCCTGGAGGGCTTTGTCTAATTGATTGGTTAGTTGATATGCCATTCCTCTTGTTAAATAAGATGGATATCCATTTGGTGAAATTTTAATTGCCTGCGTAAAGTCATTAATTGCACCTAAAGTATCATTAGGAATATTTTTACTTTGCCTCTTCCAAAGTAGACCTCTGCTGTATCAGCAACCCGTGTTTTTAAGGCATTAGAATAATCTTGGTGAGATTCTTCAAAGTTTTTAGTTTCAAAATTTATGAATGCCCTTAACATGAGAGCCCTGCCATTAAAAGGATTTTTCTCTAAGACTTTTGAAAAGTCCTTATAAGCTAAATTTAACTTACCAGAGTTAAGATACATTTCTCCTCGAAAAAGTAATTCTACCATATTGCTGGTGTCAATTAATCCAGCGTAGAAATGGTCTTCCATGGAACCCCATAAATCCATGGCTTCCTTTTTTGCTAAACTCCTTTTACCAAAAATTTCAAGTCGAGTTGAGTCAAGCTTTAATGCATTTGTGTATTCTTCAATTGATTCTTTGAATTTCTTTTCCTTAAATAGTTTGTCTCCAAGTTTAATATGTTCTTCTATTGGGTTTGAACAACTAAAAACAACAAGAGAAAGAAAAAACAGGCAAAGTAAATTGATTGAACTGTATTTGAAGTTTTGTCCATGGTGCTTACTTTTCATCTAATTTAAAACTTGTAATTACCATTTATTTTAAACCAAAATGATTAATTGGGTTATTTCCTTTTCCTAAAACCATATCTTTTCCATCGTTAATAGCTTGATTTACATAATTGCAACCTCTTTTAACCGCAGCTTCCAGATCAAATCCTAAACACAAAAAAGTAGCAATGCTTGCAGATAAACTACAACCTGTTCCGTGGGTATTGTTCGTATTGATTTTAGGATTTAAAATCTCAAGAGTTTCGTTTGTTTTTGCATTGAACAAAACATCCATCATTTTATTGGTTTCTTTAACTAGATGCCCACCTTTTAACAAAACAGAATTGTTGTATTTTTCACCAATTTCAATTGCCGAATCTTTGAAATTTTCCCGACTTATTTTATGTCCAATTAGTATTTCAGCTTCTGGGATATTGGGCGTAATCAGCCTTGCTTGTGGCAAAAAAATCTTCAAACAATCTATCGCATCATCCGTTATTAATTTATCGCCTGAAGTAGCCACCATGACTGGGTCTAACACAATATTTTTGATATCGTAAGCTGACAATTTTGAGGTAACGGTTTTTATTACATCGCAAGAGTGCAGCATTCCTATTTTAACAGCTCCGAATCTAATATCACTTAAAACAGCATCCAATTGTTTTTCTAAATGGGAAATAGGAATGGCATGAATATCAGAAACGCCTTGCGTATTTTGTGCCGTAGTTGCTGTAATAACGCTTGCTGCATAAGCACCACACGCACTAATACTTTTTATATCTGCCTGAATTCCAGCTCCGCCACCCGAATCGCTTCCCGCAATAGTCATTACGCTTTTATAGGGTGTTCTTATAGTTTCCATGATTCTTTGTTGTATGCACTATCCCAAAACATCCATTCCAGTTTAGAGGCTTTTTCAAAGGCTATTTCCATTTTGGTTAAAATTTCATCCGAGGCTGTATGTGCATGTTTATTAGTGATTTCAATTGCTTTCTGTACAGATTTCGAAAAATCTTCGCCTCCATAGGTGTTTATCCAATTTTGATAGGGATTATTTTTTTTATTAGTTTGATGCTCTGTAATATAGTCACCCACTTGCTTGTAAATAGTAAAACAAGGTAGGATTGCTGCGAGGCTTTCTTCCACAGAGTGGGTGTTTACAATTCGAGATAAATAACTGATGTAAAGTTCACAGGTGGGTGAAGGATTTACCTTAAATCTATCTTTATTTAAAAAGAGGTTGTGCAGAGCACTCTCTACATGAATTATTCCCGTGGCAGCATCTAAAAAAAATTGAGTGTCTGTTTCATCTGAACACTTTACGCCTGTGATAGACAATATTTTTTTGTATTCTGATAAATACAGTGCGTCCTGGTTAATGTAAAAATGAAAGATATCTTCTTCAAGTGTTCCATCCATTAGTTCCTTAATAAATGGGTGTTCTTTTATTTTTTGTAAAATATAATCGGTTTGATTATTTATTTTTTTGTACCAATTTGACATGTACAATTTTTTAAAGTTTTTGTTGCTTTTTCAGAGTTTATTGCTTGTGAAATAGCCGAAATAACGGCAATTCCGTCAGCTCCATTTTGGATGATTTTAACTGCATTTTCTTTATTGATTCCACCAATACAGATGAGAATCTTTGAACTTATTTTTTTAATTTTTATTAAGCCATCAAGGCCTAAAGGCTTCTCTAAATCCTTTGTTTTGGTAGCTGTTCCAAAAATTGGGGAAATTCCAACATAATCAATTTCTTGGTTGTTAGCATCAAGAGCTTCTTTTGTATTGCTTACAGACAAGCCAATAATTTTATCTTTTCCTAATAATTTTCTCGCTACGGTGATGGGTAAATCTTTCTGTCCCAAATGAACACCATTTGCGTCAACAGCCAGGGCGATATCAATTCTATCATTGATTATGAAAGGGACTTCATATTTTTTACAAATGTGCTTTACTTTTTTGGCTCGACTGAAAAATGCTTTTGTATCAAGGTTTTTCTCTCTTAATTGTATTATGGTTGCACCGCCTTTTAAACTTGCTTCTAAAATATTAATAAATAAATCATCATCTGTTATTCTATCATCAGTAACAAACATTAAGGAATAATCTACCTTTTTCATTAAAGTACTTTTAGGTTGTATAGCATATCTAAAAAATTCATTTGAAAACTACCTGGTCCGTTTGATTTTTCTTCAGCATAATTGCCTGCTTTGCCCATAATTTTCATAGCAACATTTGAAGCTAAATGATAATCAGACTCCACTGCTATACATGCACCAATTATTGCGGTTGCCGTGCAGCCCATTCCAGTTACTTTTGTCATTAAAGAGCTCCCATCAAATACTTCACTAATTTGATTATTTGAAATAATATAATCAGTGGAACCACTGATAACAATAGTATTGTTTAACTCTTGAGAAAGTTTTTGAGCCGCAGTCACAGCTGTATCTGAACTAACTGTGCTGTCCACTCCTTTGGAGTTATTAGTAAGTTGAGCTAAAGCCATAATTTCTGAGGCATTTCCTCTGATAACTTGGGGAGTTGCCGAAGTGATTATTTTTTTTGCAGTTTCTGTTCTGTATTTTGAAGCACCTACACCAACAGGATCAAAGACAACAGGCTTATTCAGTTCTTTTGCCTTGGTTGTTGCCAAAATCATGGCATCAATCCATTTTTCACTTAATGTTCCCATATTAATAACCAAAGAAGATGATATGGAGACAATATCTTCTACTTCATCAGTGGCATGGGCCATTACAGGAGAAGCTCCAATAGCTAGTAGCGCGTTAGCCGTATTATTCATTACAACATAATTCGTGATGTTGTGGACTAGTGGTGATTGATTACGTAAATGAGTTAAAACTTTATTGAATTTATTCGTTTCAGACATATAAGTTATTTTTTTATCATAAATCCACTTTCACAGCATTGAAGGTGGATATTATGCAGATTTGAATCTATCTTAAAATCTTTGTTTCCCTAAATTTTTATTACACTTTTCAGGTTCATAAGGTGTAATCATAGCTATTCTTGAACACCCTCAAAGACATTTAAATTTACTTTTATTCGTTTAATTATTAAATTATTTTGCTCATTTATTTTAATTGGTTTTAATATTTAGGATAACCATCTCATGAATTTATTTAAAAACCTTTATTATAAAGTCTGAACTTTTTACTCGTCAAAAAAATTATATTTAGAAAACGATGTTTGGAGGAGAAGACAGAAAAATATTTTCGGTATTTAATTAACTAAACTTTCGTAAACTACAGAAAGCCATTTTTACAATTTAAATTGTAATGTCTTTTTATTGCTTTAATACTTTAATTCGGTGTTTATCTGTAATAATGAAATAGGTTCCTTTTGGATAAGCCGTCATCTCAATTTTGTTCGAATAATCTTTAAATAACAAATCACCCCAAATGTTAATGAGCTCAAACTCTATTTTTTTATGGAGATAAATAAATGAAGAAGTTGGATTAGGGAAAATAATATCCTCTGCTTCCTTTGTGGCGTTAATTATTTTTAATTTATTCTCCAGATATTCATAGGCACCAATGTCAGCAAGACCATCTGTTCTCAATGAATCGTTATAATCAAAAGTTATATTGTATTTACCAGTAGAATTGTTAATTGCAGGTGAGTTTTCCAATAAAGTAAATTCTAAATTTTCAGGATTAGAAAATAAAGGGTCAGATAGAATTGGGTTTAATCCTAAATATTCAGTCGTCCCAACCAAAATATTGTTATCCATTATTAAATGACTAGGGTTTCCTTCTTCTTCAACTTTTATTTGAAGTCAATCATTGTTAGCAAAAATATTATCATAGATGTAAACGCTATCCAATTCAGCGTTACTTATACTCAAACCTCCTTCGTTTGAATAAACGGTGTTATGATAAACATGTAGGTTGTTGCCTGCATGTGTTGCGCCAATACCCCATGAGTGCATACTAATACCGAACAGGTAATTATTTGCAATTAAGTTATTATAAATATAAGTGTCTCTTATAAAACCTCCATTCTCATTGGATATAGCTATACCATAGGCATTGCAACTATGTACATAATTATTGAATACTTCTGTGTTATGCATATCCGTATCCCATGCATCGATATAGATTCCTAATCTTTCAATATGGTGTACATGATTATGATGTATTGTTCCATTTGTACTATGTTTAGCATCGATTCCTTCACCACCTTTTGAGCCTGGGCCACTATTGTGAACTTCGTTATAGGCTAATTCGAATCCATTTACTGAGCCAATTGTAATACATTCTTGCGGTCCGTCATTACAGGCAAGTTCAACGTTGTTTTAATCAATTGTAATTGAAGAACTTTCCCAAACTCCAATTCCAGAAGAAAAAGTATTAAAAGTTTTACATTTACTTATGTGAATGTTATTTCCTCCAGTAAACATTATTCCTGCAGCTTGTGAGTTTTGTACTTTCAACCCAATTATATTTATGAATTGAACTCCCCAGGATCCTTTAATTAAACCCTCGCCCCATTGCGATACAGGGTCGTAAAAAAATCCTGTTCCATCAATAATGGCAAGAGTATCTTTTACAGCCATTATTGTTATTGGTTTCTCTAAAGAACCAGAAGTAGAAATAGTTACAGCTTCATTATATATGCCTGAGTATATTTTTATTGTGTCACCGGCGTCAACAATATTTACAGCAGCTTGAATTGTTGAGCATTCTTTTGAGCCATCGACACCAACTTCAATTGTTTTGGAAATCAAATTGTAACACAACAGACATAATGAAATTGAAACAAGTAAACTCTTTAGGCTTATCATTTGTTGATGGTGTGTTTTGGATTTATTTTGTTACAAGTTATATATGAAAACCATGTTTTTTTAAGATTTCAAGGCTATTATAATTCACAGATTTTTCATAAATGTCAACACAAATTTTAATTCTTTTTTGTGTTGGTTCAGTTAATATCCAATATTTTTCAGCTACGTCTAAAAATTCACTTTCGTAATATGTTTCAGCAAGTTTATCTCTAAACTGAATTTCGTTTGGGTTTTGCTGAATTAAATTACGAAGTCTATCAATGGCTTTAGATTTAAAACCATTTTTTAATTCTGAGTCTATTCTTTTTCGTTTTTTGTCTAGTTGTAACATTGTTTTATTGAAAGCACTGTAGTTGTTAATTTAAAATGCTTTTGATACATTTTACATTTTCCTACACCCTTTATCCGTTAATGGGTTTAGTTTTTAAAATGTCACGTTTGATTTCTCCAGGGTAAATTAAAAAAACAGGAATATGAATTTTTAATTTATTAATTAGTTTAATAACCGTTTTGTCTATATCTTCTTTGGAATATCGACTTGAAAAATGACTTAGAATCAACGTTCCAATAGTAATCTCTTTGACCATTTGTAATACTTCATCAATTCGACTATGCTTATTTGCCTTAGAGCCTGTTTGAGCATTACCCTCATTTTTTAGAAACGTAGATTCATGGATAAGCACTTCCGAACCATCCCATTTTGAATAATCATCAACAGGTGTATCTCCAGAGAAAGATAAGATATTGGACTCAACTCTTTCCGTAATAAAATCTCTTCCTTTCCTACTTACAATATCTTTAATTTCGTCCTCTGGTTTATATAAAAATTCGGATTTTAATTTATTTTTAATATCAAAAACCTTATAACTGAGACTCTTGTGTATACCCAATGGTGATTGTATATGTTCATTTCTAATAGCTTCAACTTCGATGTTTTTTTTAATTTCTATTCTTGACTTGTCTTCGATACCTATCCAAGAATTTAAAGAAACATGTGGATCAAATTTGGTCAGGAATCTATTCATAGCTGGAAATGAACCTGAATCTTTTGGATAATAAACTTTAGGAAATCCTTCCCTTGAATTTAATTGAATCAATTGTGGTAATCCGCTCAAGTGGTCTCGGTCTGGATGTGTTATAAATACATTTTTAATTTTTCGAGATTTCTGAAGTAAACCGGCAGTCAGACCATCTCCTGCATCAATTAATAAGTTTAGTTCCTCTACATTAATCCATGTGGAAAATAAAGCTGTTGAATATGCTGAAATTTTATACTGCATCTATTTTATTGCTTAAATGGTTATTATTTGATGGGTCCTTCACATGCATAATACACATTTTTGTATAATTTTTTTTAATTAGTAATATTTGACTACTCCAGTTCCCTTTAAATAAGTGATGCGCGCGAACTTAATCCTAATCTAATCTTTTCAAATATAATAAAGCAGAGTCAACATCTACACTTGGAGAGTTAACGACGCAAATACCGTAAATGATCTCCTTTGTTGAAAGGGATGGAGATGTATTAATGATTAAGTATTTTCAATTATAATAGGTTTACTAAATCCAGCCCAATTTGTTATAAACACAGGATTACTTTTTAATACGACACGTACTTTCGGAATCTAAATATTAGGTTCTTCATTTTAAATGTACTTAATAAGTGTGCGTATTTAATAGTTCGTACTCGATCTCTCCTTATCAATCACAAAAATATCTTCATAGTTACATGCATATTTATCGGTTAATGTAGGAATTCGATTCCGTAAATTTATGGCTATTATCATTGAATTTGAATCGGATATTTGACTATAGTTAGAGCCTAAAAGCCTGTTCTCCTATGTAAGGTTTTCATACATTTATAATATTAGTATAACTACTATTTTCGTTTGTTTTTCATGGTGCGAGACCACTAATAATAAGGGGAGTTGCATCAATATCACTAATATCAGAATTCAGGTAAATTTTACGATTTTTTCCTCTAGAGCAGGTGCTTTTTAGCCAAGGATTTGCTTATGCGATTTGTTGAAAGCGTTCATATATAAAAGGAATGGTGGCCTTTTAATTTGTTAGGATAGTGATACGTATCATACGGATCGCCAACAGGAAAACCAATAATTTCATGTCCAACAACAAAAGCTTGTTTTCCTTAATATTTTCCCAAGGTTTTATCCTTTTGTGAATAGAATTTGTCTAATTCTTTCTCATTTAGT
>MDTD01084110.1_pt1 | contig 10273 bp, 11 predicted proteins | sample 811221 | NCBI WGS metagenome assembly MDTD01 (sample SAMN05326646, study PRJNA326480) | marine metagenome | isolation source: seawater | place: Pacific Ocean: South West | collected 2011
AAGTGAAAAAGATATGCTTGAATTTATTAAACCTCACATTTAATTTTTATTTAAAATATTTCCACAGTTATAAAGACTACCGAAACAAACAATCAGTTTTTTCTCTCTACTGCTTATTTTTTTTAATGCTTCTGTGAAATTACTACTTTTTTCTACTTTTAACTTATTTTTAATTGCCACTTTATAAAGTTCATTAGCAGAGACTGAATTGAATTCATTTTCGATGGGCATAGTAACAACTTTTTTAAATGCCCCTTTAAGCTGTTTAATAAACAAATTTGGATCTTTGTTTTTAGTCATAGCCCAAATTCCATATTTAGGAATTTTTAAAGTTTTGAGATAAGTTGCTAAATTTTTTGCATCTGCTGTAGCATGAGCTCCATCAATCATAATCAACTCATTTTTATAAAGTTTATTTTTAATTTTGCCTTTCTTAAGATATTGAAAGCGCCCCTCAAAAGAGAGACCTGGTAAAGTCTTTTGAATAATTTTCTTATCAATATTTAGATCAAGTGCTACCTTTATCGCCAAACAAACATTTTCAAACATTCCTTTGGAGTAGACATTCCTTGTGTTAAGCTTAATTTTTGTTTTTTTATCTTGATAGAAAAACGATTTATCTTTTTTAATCAGTCTCCAAGTATTTGGATATATAATTTTACTTCTATTATTTTTTAAATACATTTTAATTTTCTTTAAAATTATTGGTGTTTGCTTTCCTATATAAATATTTGTAAAATTACTTAAGAAACCAACATCTTCTTTTATAATTTCGTTTAATGTTTTTTTTTTCAAAAAATTTAGGTGTTGTTTATTAATATTAGTACAAATTTGAACCTTAGGAAAATCATTGATATTATTTGAGTCTAGCCTCCAAAGAGCCCCAGTTTCTTGAATATTATAGTCAGCGTTTTTTTTAGATGCATTAAGTATATAAACTAAAGTGAGACACTCAAAAATTGTTAAAGGGATTTTTAATTTCTCTAATTCTTTGATTGTTTGTTTTATTGCCTTATGAGATAAATAATTTCTTCCCATATAAAATCTCTCCTTTATGTCTCGTAATGATGGAGAAATATGCATCGTTACTGTTTGATTATTTGCTTCAATAAAGGATTTTAATGAAAATAAGGTTGTAAATTTACCTGACTCACCTATCACTGAAATTATATTCTTGAGTTTTTTTTCTGGGCTATCTAATAAGTTAAGAGCTTGTTTTATCCTTTTAAGACCGAAATTTACTGATTTATTAAATAGTTTGTGATTAGCTAGCTGTTTGTAGAGATTGATCGACTGTGACATTAGTCTCTTGTTTAGCCTGAGCCTCTGCTTTTTTCAATAGAACATTTAATAAAGTTCCTATTGTTGAGTTTAAATATTTTCTTTCTACAACTAAATCTATTCCCCCATGCTCTTTAACATATTCAGCAGTTTGAAATTCATCTGGCAGTGTTTCCCTCACAGTATCCTGTATAACTCTTCTTCCTGCAAAGCCAATTGTTGCTTTGGGTTCAGCTATTAATATATCGCCAAGCATAGCCCAAGATGCCGTAACACCTCCTGTAGTTGGATCTGTTAGAATAACTATATAAGGAATGTTTTTTTTCTTCAATTCATTTACCGCTAAAGCGGTTCTGGACATTTGCATCAATGCTATTGAACTTTCCATCATACGTTGACCTCCAGAACAACTAAAGAAAATATATGGAATATTATTTTCAATGGATTTTTGCACACCAGCAATAAACGCTTCTCCAGAAGCCGCTCCAAAAGACCCACCTATAAACCTAAAATCTTGCGCTCCTACCACAACATCAATGTTTTGAACTTTACCTTTTGCAATCGCAACTGCATCCTCCTGACTTGTAAGCTTACGTGCAGCCTTTAATCGATCGGTATATTTTTTTTTGTCCTCAAAGTTTAAAGGATCATCTTTAGGGATTGGAGTATCTAAAATTTCAAATTCCTTATTATCAAAAAAAGTTTCAAATCTTTCTTTACACGTAAGTTTGTGATGAGCACCACATTTGGGACAACATTTTTTATTGGAACTTAGATCCTCTTTATAGATTAGATTTTTACATCCGCATGTAGCCCAAAGATTTTCCTCAATTTTTGAAGATTTTTTCTCAAAAAGAGATTTTATTTTGGGTTTAATAAATTTTGTTATCCAATTCATCTAATTTTTTTTTTAAGATTGTACACAACTTTATCAATTTTTGTGACAGGATTTTGTCTTAATTTGAGCGAATTATCTATACTTTTACACAGCATACTGCCTACAACCAGTCCATTTGCAGATTTCAGTGCAGAAATCGTCTTATCTGTGATTCCAAAACCTATAACCAAGTTTTTGTTAGGGTTGATTCTTTTTATTTTATTATAATTTTGAAGAATTTTTTTTGGCGAGACTTTAAGCTTTGCACCGGTTGTAGATAACATTGATATATAATAAATCATATCATGTGAGTCTTTTATAATTTTTTTCATTCTTGTATAAGAAGTAGTTGGAGAAAGTAGTTGGATAAAACTAATTGATTTTTTTTTACATTTATTAGCAAAAGCCTTGTTTTCTGGGTAGGGCAAGTCAACAATTATTAAACCATCAACACCATAAGTTTTACAATTTTTTAAAAAATTATTTTCACCATTCTGATATATAAGATTATAGTAACCCATAAGTATCAGCGGTTTAAAGGGATTTTTTTTTTTAAAATTTTTAACTATATAAAAAACATCTTTTAGCTTAATTCCGTTTTTCAGCGCACGGTATGAGCTACCTTGGATTTGTCCTCCATCAGCAATAGGTGTATTGTGAGGAAAACCTAATTCAAGTATATCTGCATGTTTGGATATTTTATTTAATATTTTGAGAGAGTTATTTTTAGTATTATCCCCAGCTACAGTGTAAGTTATTAATGCAGGTCTATTTTCTTTTTTACAAACATCAAAAGCTAAAGTAATTTTTGATCTCATCGGATATAATTACCTAACTTTTGTTTAATTATATCTTTATCCTTGATGCTATCCCCACAGGAATTAACAATTATTACTTCAGAAGCTTTCAATTTTGGTGCTAATTTAATTGCCTCTGCAAAAGCATGAGATGGCTCAAGTGACGGAGATATATTTTCAAGAGTCGACACTAATTTATAAGCTTTTAATGCTTCTTCATCACTTGCAGAAGTGTAACTTGCTCTTTTAGTATCTTTAAGGAAACAATGTAATGGAGAAATGCCTGGATAATCTAGTCCTGCCGAAATAGATTCTGTAGTTCCTATTTGACCTTCTTTATCTTGAATAACATATTGCGCTGCTCCATGTAGAATTCCAATCTTGGATCCATTTGTCAAAGGTGCTGCATGCAAAATACTATTTTTAGGTCCTCCCGCCTCAACACCAATAAATTGAGCACGTGTATCTAAAAATTCATTCCAAAAACCTGCTGCTGAACTTCCACCTCCAACACAATTAATTAATTTTAATTTTTTTGGTATTCTGCCAAATTCCTCTATAATTTGTTTTTTTAATTCTCTAGATATTTGAGCTGTGCTCCATGCGCAAATTTTTATAAATATATTTGGACCAACCGTTGATCCAACGCACATATGTGTTGTATCACAATTAGAAACCCAGTATCTCATACATTCGCTCACTGCATCTACTAAGGTTTGACTTCCTGAGGTTACCGGAACTATTTTTGCCCCATTTTTCTTCATAGCTTCAACATTTGGTCTTTGACGTTTTATATCCTTAGCTCCCATAAAAATTTTACATTTAAGACCAAATTTTTTAGCTGCCATTGAGAGCATTTTACCTGCGTAACCTGCTCCAGTGTCACCTACAATCTGTTTCAGACCAGCTTTTTTTGCGATTAAACAGTGCACAGTAGCATTATAAATTTTGTGAGCCCCTCCATTTGCTTCAGAGACAACTTTTGCATAAATCTGAGCTCCATTTAAATAACTAGTTAAGTTTTCTAATTTAATCAAAGGAGTTGGAGCGCCTATATAATTTTTAAAGTGGTAATCTCTTTCTTTTAAAAATTTTTTATCTTTTCTAAGTTTTGAAAATAATTTTGTTAAATCATCGATGGGCTTTTTTAAAGTTTCTGGGATAAAATTACCACCAAATTTACCACCATACATAAAATTTTTATCATGTTGATCAATAAGCGGTATACCTTTTTTAATTTTTAATCTCATTTACCTTTTTAATAAACTTTCTAATTTTTTGGTGATCTTTATATCCTATTTGATTATCCAACTCTAAGCTACTCGACAAATCACAAAAGGTAACTCCTAATTTTGCAATATTTTCTATATTATTTTCTGATATCGACCCTGCAAGTGCGTATCTACTACCGTTTGGAAGTTTTGAGATTAAATTTTTTGGGAATTCAATTGATTTTTCCATACCTGGTGTATCGAATAATATAACATCTGCTATGTCATATTTTCTATAAGTATCTATATCTGTTTCATTCTTTATCTTTATAGCTTTGATTACTTTTAAACCCATTGTCTTTATTTCTTCCACTCTTTTCTTTGTTTCTGATCCATGAAGTTGTATATAGTCAAATTTGTTCAAAACCACATTTTTGATAAATTCGTTACTTGGATCTACTGTTACGGCTACAAAATTCGAATTTTTTTTATCAAATTTTTTTAATTTTTCAACGTCAGCTATCTTTAGATTTCTCGGAGATTTTTCATAAAATACAAATCCTAGAAAGTCTATTCCTAGATCAATACAAAGCTGAACATCTCTGGCTGGTTGAAGGCCACAAATCTTTATCTGCATGTTATTTCAATTCTTTAATAAGTTTTTTAATATTATTTTTAATATTACCCTTTGTAAGACTTCTACCCATAACTAAAGATGTTGCCCCGCTCTTTAAAGCTTGTTTGGGTGTCATTACTCTTTTTTGGTCTCCTACTAAGTCACCTTCCATTCTTATACCAGGAGTTATTATTTCTTTTTTAAAAACTTTCTTGACTATTTTAATTTCTCGAGGACTACACACAATTGCATCCATCTTTGCTTTAACAGCTAATTTAGCTTGATGTAAAACTAATCTTTTAACATCTTTATTAAAACCAATTTCTTTCAATGATTTGTTATCTAGTGAAGTCAGTATAGTAACGCCAGCTAATTTTGTTCGGCCAGAAACTTTTTTTGCAGCTTTTATTGCTTCGATTCCTGAACTGATATGAATTGTAATGTAATTAAATTTTAAATCTTTTACAGCTTTAATCGAGGATGCACAAGTATTTGGTATGTCTGCTAATTTATAGTCTCCAAAAATAATCTTATTTTTTAAATTACTTATAAATTTTCTCCCACTTTTAGAATTCAAAAATTCTAGACCAAATTTGTATCCAAAGTCTATTTTTGAGTTTTTGGACTCTTTTATTATTTTTCTTACTTTTTTTTGGCTTATTGTATCACAAGCAATAAAAATTTTGGTTTTTTTCATTCGTTTATAAGTTTTTTTAATTTTTTACTAGCTCTGAATCTTACCTTATTTTTTTCAGGAACATAAATTATTTCCCCAGTTTTTGGATTTCTTGCAGAGTATTTTTCTTTTATTTTTTTAACAAAAAATGATCCAAAGCCTCTTAGCTCAATTTTTTCTCCTTTTAATAAAGCTTTCTCGACTCCTTCAGAAAATATGTTTAAGACGTCTTCAATATCTGATTGATTAAGTTTAGGATTTTTTTTTTTAAGTTTTTTTATTAACTTTGGTCGTGACAATTACTTATCTTTTTTCCCTTTTTTACCAATGGCTTTCTCAAAAATACCTTTTAATGTGGCGCCTGACTTAGTAGCCCCCTCTCCAAATTTAGCAATCAGTGATTTCTCTTCATCAATTTGAGCAGCTTTTACGCTTAACTTAATTTTTCTTAATTTTAGATCCAATTCGGTAATTTTTGCATCTAAAGCGTTTCCAGGTGAAAATACTTCAGGTCTGGCATCAGCCGAGTCTTTCGCAAGATCTGATCTTTTGATTGTAACTATAAGTTTTTTATCTTTATCTATTGATACTTTCACTCCTGTTTTTAAAACTTCATGTATTCGTGTAGTAATAATATTTCCCACTTTCTTTTTATTATCTTTAAACCAATCTAGTGGATCCTTGTCTAATGCTCTTTTTGAAAATTTTATTTTTTCATCTTTAATATCTAAAATCTTGACAGAGATAATTTCATTTTTTTTAAACCTTTTTAGATCTTCCACATTTTCATCATATGAAATCTCTTTATAATGCAGCATTCCAGTCAATCCAGTATCTATTAATTCACCAAATATAGCTTTGTCAGTTATATTATTTATTTTTATTTTTGTCTCTTCATGGATCTTATTCTTTAATTTTTCCCAAGGATTGTCTTGAGTTGCTTTGTATGACAAAGAAATCCTTTTTGTATCTTTATCAATGCTTACAATCTTGAACTTAATTTTCTGAGATACTGATAAAATCTTACTTGGCTCAACATTTTTATTAGACCAATCGAGCTCTGAAGAGTGAATAAGACCTTCAATTCCTGGCTCTATATTTACAAAAGCGCCGTATTGCATAATTTTTGTTACTTCACCCTCATATATTTCTCCAACTTTGTATTTTTTTTCAATATTATCGTATGGGTCTTCTGTTAAAGCTTTTACAGATGCTGACACCCTATTAGTTTTTTTATCTATTTTTGTTATTTTGACTTTTAGTTTCTGACCGATAGAGACTAGATCAGATGGTTTTTTTACTCTTCCATGGCTTAAATCTGACACATGTAAAAGAGCATCTACGCCGTTAATATCTAGAAATATACCCCAGTCTGTTGTAGCTTTTACTACTGCATTTTCAACTACATCACCTTCATTAATATTCTTTAAAGCTTTTGAAATTTCAGCATTTTTACTTTTTTCTAAAACTGCCCTTCTAGAAACACAAACGTTTCCCCTGCTTTTATCAATTCTAGTAGCAATAACCTTTAAAGGAGTATTCATTAGATGATCAATTTTTTTTAATGGTCTAACATCTATTTGAGAAGATGGCATAAAACAAGGAAGTCCCTCCACATTTGCAATAAATCCTCCTTTCACTTTACCAGTGATTATTCCAGTCATCTCTTCTTGAGTTTCAAATACTTTTTCCATTTTTTTCCAAGCCTTCATTTTTCTGGCTTTATCTCTAGAAATTATTATCTCTCCTTTGAAACTTTCTATTCTTTCCAAATAAACATCGATTTGAGAACCAACTTTTAGTTTAGATAATTCGTCATCATTTTTGAATTCCTCGACCGGTATCATACCTTCCATTTTCGCTTTACAATCAACAACAATAAAATTTTTTGTAATTTCTGTAACTGTCGCTTTAATAATTTCGTTTTCTTTAAGTTTTCTGTCTTTAAAATCTTTATCTAAGAGATTTTGGAACTCTTTTTTGAGGGGGTTTGTATTTTTTAGTTCTTGTTCACTTGCCATTTTTTAGTTTAATCTCTTTCTCAATATATTTTGACATTTTAACTACCATCGCTTGTTTATTCAATTTTCCGGTGTCGATTTCTATCGAATCTCTATGTTTAAGTAAAGGGGAGTTTTTTCTCTTTGTATCTAAGATATTTCTTATTCTTAGGGCTTTTTTCACTTCTTTTAATTTTATTTTAGAATTATTCTTTTTAAGTTCTCTAAATCTTCTATAAGCAGCAATATTTAAGTTACATTTAAAAAAAAATTTTACATCAGAATTAGGTAAAATTTTGGTAGATATATCTCTACCCTCAATACAACAATTTTTATAATTTTTTGAAAATTTTATTTGATATCTTTTTAATATATTTCTAACTTTAACATTTTTTGCAATTTCTGCACTAAATTCAGATATTTTAGGCGAATGAAGATTTAGTCTAGTTAAAGTCTTGTAATTTAATTTATCAAATTTTTTTTTTAAAAAAGATATATTATTCTTTGGTTTATTTTTAATTAAAAGATAACTGGCGTATCTATATAATAAACCAGAAGAAAGAAACTTTAACTTGTATTTTTTTGAAATTAATTTAGCGCCTGTAGATTTACCAGTTGCAGCACCTCCGTCACAAGAAATTTGTAAAATTTTATTTTTGTATCTCAAATTTAGCTCCTAAATTTTTCATTATTTTCAAAAATGATGGTGAAGATGTAAAAACAGTTTCAAAATTTTTTATCTTTATTTTTGCTCCAGTTAATATTGCTAAAATAAACGAAGACATACAAATACGATGATCACCTAAGTTTGGGATAAATATTTTTTTATTTTCAGCAAAAATCTTTCCCTTACCAAATATTTTTAATTGATTTTTAGATGATATGCTTTTAATGCCAACTTGTTTCAAAACTTTTTGCATTTCATTAATACGATTACTTTCTTTATTCACAAGATCACCAATACCATTAAAAATTGATATGCCTTTTGTCATTGCTGCAATTGTAAATAAAATTGGATATTCATCTGTTGAATTTACATAATACCTTTTAGATGCTCTAATAGGTTTAATTTTACTACTTTTGACATAAATATCTCCCCTAAGTTCGTTATTTTCTCTTTTAAGATTTTTAAAACTTATTTTTGCTCCTTGTTTCTTTAAAAGATTATAAAAACCTGTTCTAGTAGGATTCAATCCTACATTTTTAATAATTAAAGATGATTTTGAATTAGCCAAAGTAAGCGCTGTAAAAAAAGCTGCAGATGAAGGATCACCAGGAATATTTATATTAATAGATTTTAAAGGATTTTTTCCTTTAATCTTAATAATTCTTTTTTTTTTATTTATTATTTTTATAGCCTTTTTATTTGCAGACAACATTTTTTCAGTGTGATCTCTACTTTTATTTTTTTCTTCAATTGTTGTATCGCCAAAAGAATTTAGACCAGCTAATATCACTGCACTTTTAAGTTGAGCAGAAATACCAGCTTCATAATTTATCCCAATTGGGATTTCGGATGAAATTAATCTCAAGGGAAAGTAAAACTTATTCCTTGGAAAAAAAGATGCCCCAAACTCTGACATTAATTTAATTAATTGTTTCATACTTCTTTTATTTAGCGAGTAATCTCCCTCTACTTTAATATCTATATTTGGTGTTGTAGAAAGTATCCCTAAAATAAGTCTTGCTAACGTGCCTGAATTACCAAAATTTAATTTTGTAGATTTATCAATGACTAGTGAGCCTAAGCCTTTTCCATAAATTAAATATTTTTTATTAAGTTGTTTTTTTATTTTAACACCTAATTTTCTAAGACATTTAATAGTGGATAAAACATCTTCTGACTCTAGCGCATTTTTAACCACTGAAATATTCTCAGATATTGAGCCAACTAAAAAGGATCTGATTGAGACAGACTTATCAGGATCTACTTTTATAATTTTTTTAAACGGATTAATTTTACTGTGGGAAATTAGATTGAAACTTTGTAATGACATTATTTAAATTTATGAAAACTGAGATCCAAAATAATGCTCAATAGCTTTTGTTGATTTTAATAATTCACGAGAAGTTCCTTCTGCAATCACAGTGTGTTCACCTAACACATAGCTTCTATCTGTAATATCGAATAAATTTTTTACATTATGATCTGTAACTAAAATTGCGGTTCCAGCTGATTGTATTTTAAGAATGTATTTTTGAATATCTTGAATAACCAATGGGTCAAGAGCAGCTAAAGGCTCATCCAATAAAACAATTTTAGGTTTATTTATCATTACTCTTGCCATCATTAATCTTCTTATTTCCCCACCTGATAGAACTGAAGCGTTGAGAGACCTGAGATGTTGTAAGTTAAACTCATCTAATAGTTTTTCAGTAATAGCTTTTTGATTTTCTGCCCCACGTATTGATATTTGAGCGATACCCAATATATTATCATATACAGACATATCGAAAACGCTCCTTTGTTGAGGCAAATATCCTAAACCTTGTTTTGATCTTAAATGGATTGGTATTTGTTCAATAGACTTATTATTTAAAAAAATTTTTCCTCCTTCAATACTTTGTTCACCAATACACATTGAGAACAAAGTTGTCTTTCCACAACCATTTGGCCCTAAGATACCTACACACTCTCCGGGAAAAACTTTGAGGGAAAGTTTTTTTAATATGGGTCTTCCATCAAAAGATTTACTTACATCTTTAACTTCAAAAATTGGCTTGTCTTTTTTAAATTTTAAAATTCTAAAACCTTTTTTCATTTTATTTTAATATTAGCATTAATTTTACCATCATTAAAGGAGTCTATATTCAA